>Ga0209671_1000627_pt1 | contig 24778 bp, 16 predicted proteins | sample WorMetHERISLAND2_2_FD_187401 | JGI IMG/M metagenome (GOLD analysis project Ga0209671, IMG submission 187401) | Marine gutless worms symbiont microbial communities from Max Planck institute for Marine Microbiology, Germany - Olavius geniculatus... | ecosystem: Host-associated > Annelida >... | reverse complement strand
GGCAAGTGGTGGCGAGATGTCTTTCAGCTCTTTGACAAGGTCATTGGATACCTTCTGGTCAAGCTGTGCCATGTAGAGTTCGCTGCAGTACGTTGTCCATCGTTGTATTATGTCAGTTGTATTCACAGAACTAGTCGCTGAGGTTAAATGTCTGAGGTTAAATGTCTCTGCAGACATATTTGGCACCACCGTGACCTTAACCCTTGACCTTCTGACCCCAAAATCTAACGCATTCGGTCCATCAGTGGTGAAAGTTTGGTCAAATTCCGTCAACAAATACTCTCTTGAGTAACCTTCCTTACCTTACTTCCGGGGTGGGCAGGCTCTTAGACCTGCCCAGGGCTGAGGCTGTATCAGCTCGGCCCAATGCGCGTCCCCAAATGTAACCACAAGGTTACAGGTAGTGGCTATAAAGCCGCAGTCGGCTATGAAGCCGTAAACAGATGGCTGTAAAGCCGTAAATAGACGGCTGTGAAGCCGTAATCGGCTATGGAGCCGAAACCAGCAAAAAAGCACTGGTAACGTGCAGCAATCTGCTCTCACGTTTTGGTCAGCGCTTAGTCAGCTACTCGGCTCCAGATTTTATAAATCTTTCGGGTCACTGGTGCAAAGCCCCACCACCACGACAAGGTGGCTGACCATGGTGGGGCTCATGAGTAACATCGTGGTAACAATGTTTCAGGACAGACGCACAAACATCATGGAAACATAATGCCTCCAGCTACTATGTTGGCGGAGGTATAAAAATCAACTAAATATAATAAACAGAAAAAATCAACCAACCACATATTACCAAACAAGCCTGTTAACTGTCACCATATTAGTATTCGTATGAGTGAAGAATTTTCCAAATGACAACAGAATCTGGATGCACAGGCCTACAGACAGACTGGCAGCCAAAGCGGACAGGCTTAACAGTCAGAAACTCAGAATTTACAAGATAAAATAACATCTTCTGTATGTAGCATTACTAAAACAAACTTTTCCATGCTTACCGGTTTTCAATAACAAATCTGTAGTGAAACTTCTCTTCATATAAGTCTTGATAGTTATCATTGGTAACAATAACACCTTCCGTCTGAATGGCCAAATCAAGCATAAATCTGCACACATACTGCAGGCATTAATACTGTAACTGGTACACAGGGCACTGTCAGACAAAAAGTAAGCCAACAAGCATTTGCCATAACATCATCAAATAATTACCAATTCTATAACTGCTTATACAAACAGATGCATTAGAAAATTTGAAATAAAGTGATCATCAGATATCACGTCATGCCTTAGATGTGTTGCTACATTACCTAGCAAAATACTAATGGCAGAAAACTAGCCAAAGTAATTAAGTGATCCACTTTGGCACATCAGTTATTTGTACTAAAAATTTTACAAACTTCTTTTAACAGTGAAAATCATTATGCCATTAATTCTGACGATTTCGTGGCACAGCTGGCATCAAAAGAGCGTTCACTTTTCGCCAGCAGACAAACTTTAAGCTCCAACCTTACATCAAGTCTGCTGCTGCGCGCTTGTACTTGGGCATTGTTTGAAGCAGCTTAGCCAAGAGTTTGTCCAATCAGGATAAATTTGCAACTTTCCCATCTAGTCATAAATCTCTGTCATCAAAAATTCAATCAGGTACAAGTTCTTACTATAAAATGTAGAGCTGTCAAATTAATGTATTAACTAACGCATTAATGCATAATTAAATTAACACACATTAAAAAAATTAATGTGCATTAAAAAAGTTAACGCCTATGCGTAAACTTATTAAATTTAAATAATTCTGTGAAACAAAAGTTCCAATATTTTGTTAAACTGCAGTTATATGACAATCAAATGAATTCAAGTTGTGTTCCATCATTACTGTAAAGAAATATTATTTAGATGACAAGCTAATAAACTTTTATGCTAGCAATGACATCAGTTATTGTCCAAAATGTGTTGTTATTCGCTTTCTAACTTTATATATTCTACAGGCGGAAGCGCCCCCCCAAAAAAGGGCTCTGGGGTAACTTCCCCCCTACTCACCTTCTCAACAGGCCTGGGTGCATTAAAAATGTGTTAGTTAATGCGTTAAAAAAGTTAACACTTCGACAGCTCTAATAAAATGCTTTATCTTCAATAAAAAACATTAAAACTATTTACAACAAAAAGCCCAGCTGTCGCTAGGGATAGCCAACTATATTGCACAGGTCCGAAGCCTGCAAATGTGTTACTTCTTGCTTACTTACATAAGTTGCAAGCGTACACTTCCAGCCATGGCCTCAAAATATTACTAGTAAGCAATTTGCAATTAAGCATTTGGATGCAGTTAGCACACCCCACTTGAGGAATGGGGCTTGACTTGTAGAGGGGTCCAACTTGATTACACGAAGCAGCTGCAGGGCAACCCTATTTGCTTTTTCAGAGTTCTACGGCAAGGCCACAACACATGCATAACAGACAACAGATGACAGTGTGCCACGCAAGTGCAACTATGTAATATGAACAGCTAAAAATAAGAGCTAAACATTCCAGCAAGTAACAAAGAAAAGAGAAGCTATAATGTTTTCTATCATTTTAACTCCGTTCAGCAAATGTAGCATCAAGCCAGTTAATACTTGAAAAGTTAATACTCAAGAAATGCCCACCTGTCGTCGTAACAGCAAATGTTGTGATTCCCAACTCTTCGCGATGGCGTAAACGTCAACGTTCCTTGATCCTTGAGTATTTCAAGGAGATGCTGGTCAGACACAGGATGGTCGGGGGTAGGTGCCCACAGCCTCCACTGGGGCACCAAAGCAACCACCTTTGAATGACCGCGCTGCTTGAAAAAGTCTATAACTAGCTTGATTCCGTAGCACGAAAAAACCTTGTTATTTCCATGACTGCAATATAATAGCAAAAACACTTGTTCATTTTCCAGCATTAAACAGTCAATTCAAAAACAGCAGCTGCTGAGCTATACTGCAGTATAGTGTACAATTTTAGTTTACAACTGTTCCATTGTTCCTGGCAAAACAAGACTGTAAGTATCAGTAATTTACCACTATGAATGCACAGTGCAATACAGTTTTACAAACATTCTAAGACTTATAAATAAACTTGCAAAACTTTGTTTTGACAATGTACATGTACATCTTACCTCATTGCCACATTACTGCCGTCAATGACAATATATCTCAGTGACAAATGGTCCGAAACTGTGCTAGTGGAAGATTTCTGAAATCCTGCAATGAAACAAACGAATAACATGCTGCAATAGCCAACTGATGCATTCATCACTTAATGCCACTAACTGAGCTTCAGATATGTAAATTTATTTTCTTCATCTATTGCAACTTGGTGAAACCAGCAAAAATTGTATTTTTCAAAGTCCGACTAATAAGTAGCTTATACATACAAAACAATATAAAAAATAAAATCAAAATGATTCAATCTACAGCAGCAGTAACAGCATGAGGTCACGCTTTTCGCATTACATTCACGATTAGCTTAAATATTTATAAAACAAGCAATCTGATATAAATGAATGACATCAAAGTGACTCAGCAAGCCTACAGATAACAAAGTATGCAGATTACCAGTAACAGTTGGGACAGATACAAAACGAGGTGTTGGAAAATCCCGCCGTCTAGGATATCGGAAAGTGTTACTGCTGGTACTTGTAATTCTTGGCCGCATGATGGGAGGTTGACTCTGTGCTTGCTTTTGTTGAGCAAGTTGGCGCTTTTCTTTTCGACTGAGCACCGGCTTCATGCTTGCATCATTCTCCGGCACTTCAATTACAACGTCACTGTCACTGCTGTCATCAACGATCATCTCGTCATCCAACACAACTGTTGTTGACGACGACGACGACGCTGGCATCAGAGATATAGCATCCAAATCATTGATGTCAGTTCCAGTTTTCATCACCGGAAGCTGCTCTGCAGCTGGCTGATGCACAGCTGGGTTCGGGTTCACTAAATTTGCCTTTTTCTTTTTGCGCTTTTTTTTCTTCTTTCTTTGCCGAGGACTGGCACCTGACTGTACTAGAGCAGTTTTCTGTGCTTGCTCATTTGGAAGTGCACCAACATTACTTGGAACATATCGTAAACTGTCATCTTTTTCTTTCTCGATCTCCAAGTTCTCATTGTCGTCATCATCAGAACTGTCTGTTTCAAAATCGCTTTTTAGCAGGATTACGGAATCATCAAGCACGGTGATAGAATCGTCACCATTCACTTCATCAACTTCCATGCAAATACCTTCAGCATTTGCTCTTTGTATACTGTTGGTGCTAACTCTATGCGAGGCAGCAGCATCATTTGAACCAGTGGCACAATTTGCCAGTGCAAATGTATGTGCATATTTATCAGCAACTTTAGGTGGTGCTCTAACAATGCTCTCATGTTGCTGCAATGTTTCAGAAACAGAAGACTGCTGAATACGCCGATTCGTATACAGAGTTCGCAGAAATGCACTCTCCTTCCACTGACCGGCTGCACTCAGAACTCTCTCGATTTCTTCCTCAGAATAACCTTTAGACTTGGCCAGTCTGACAAGAGGCTGATTGACTGGATCGGAAATATCTGTTCTCGAAGGCCAATCAGCTCGTCTGCTGGCAGTCATGCTTGATGACATAGAACCCACAGAAGCAGTGGCACCTGTACCTGTGACCGTCTCTGCTGGTAGACTTTCTTCACTCACTGCCTGCACATCAGATACGCTCTTCACATCTACACCTGCTGCCTCGGACACATCGCTGTCAATCAAAGAAACAAGAACAGCTCGTTTGACTTCTTCCGGCATTGACGACCAATCAAATGAGTTCTCCACTTCATCATCGTTTGAGTAAGCCCGTTCCAGCACTTTATTAATATCAACCATCGCAGAAGAACTGTGCTTCGACGAATCACCGATATTAGTCTCAAATCGTGCCACGATATCCTCGACAATCGACAGAGCAAGCAGTACATGCAGCTGATCGGAGCCTTGAATGATCAGCCGACAACCGCCATCTCGAATTAGAACTGCATGTGATCTGTGCTCGATCTTCTGACATGTGTCTTCGCTGAACACCTCATTCAGCGATGCAGCATAGTCATAAACTGTCCACTCCACTGGATTGCACAGAGCTCCAATGTAGCTCTAACGAACAAATTAACAAACCATTAAAGTGTGAGAGTACTACTAGTATCACGTACAAATTTCACTTACAGCAAGCTATAAATTTTATGCGCATTTTTATGAAAAGTAAATCACACTATAAAAGAACAAGACAAGTTGATGAAATAACCAAGACAAGGGATCCTAACAACTTCCTTACATCTATGACTACTCCCTCTCCACTGCAACGACACCTGATGGACAGTCACTCCAAAGAAGTAAGCAAGCAACTAAGTAATTTACATAGCACTTTATGTAACCTTGCAGTACTTGCCGAAACTTCAACAATAAATGAGATAAAAAGTTGCAGTTTGATGAATTAAAATAAACTTATCAATTTATGTTCCCTGGCACTATGTAAGTATCTTATCAGGACAACTATGTGACATTTTGTGGTACATAACTCAACATGCAAGGCTGCAAGCACACATATAACAAAAACAATGTCCATATCCTTCAAGTCATAATTATCATTTAGTAAGAAAATTCTTACTGAAGCATCCTTGCAGTCACCCTTTGATCCTAATATTAAGATCCACAGCACATCCGTAGCAGAATCCCCAGCACCTTCCGTGTCTATGCGAATCTCCACACAGTAATTTCTCTCCACCTTCTGGCACAAACTCTCCAACAGCGGCAGTTTATCAGACTTGATTGACATCATCTGACGTCCAGGTTGAATCTGCGATTGACGATTTGACTGAGATACAGAGCCAGATACTTGAGCCATGTCTTCAGCAGCCACCTGGCTGATATCTATAACTTCAAAGCCTGCCATACCAAATCCAGGTAATTTATTCCGTACCTGTATCAACAACCAAAACAACAAGTAACAAGAATCATAATAATATTAAAAGTGCAAATTATAATCACACCAATACATTGCACGAGCCAATAGTTGGCATGATTCAGCCACATGTGCAAATACCGGTAAAGTACTGTTAATTCAAGTCCAATCATCTTATTACGTCCCTCGGCCTACATCATCTGCAAAATAAGTATGCAAATTATGTGTTTGATCTTGCGACACAACTTGGCTCTTAATGCCATGTCCAAAATGGTAAAAACAAAAGTGGTATGCCACCACACTGGCGATGAGAGTCAAACACTGCCTTGGCACACAGCTCTACAAATAACTTGGGTCTCCCGTAAGTCCCACTGACATGGATCCAAAACTGGAAAAAAATGCAGGTTAATGAATATTTTTTAGTTTGGGGTTTTTAAGGTTTATTTTAGATTTTTGTGGCTTAGTGTCCAATAACCACGATACACAAAAGTACAACCTAGGAAAACCATCTTATACACCCTCTCTGTCAAATAATGACATTATTTCTACAAATTATAGCAAGACGAAGTAATCAAAAATCATGATTAAAATATGAAAAATAATACAGTATGCAATAAAGTTTACAACAAATACAAAAACCTAAAAAGCTAAAACTTTCCAGCTCTGCATGGACCGCATACAGGAAAGGAAAACATGGACAATTTGCTCTCAGGGCTTTTGGAGATAACTGGTTGATAAGGACTTTGCATGTGGTAAGATTTACGATTATGGCTAGGGTCATGTGCAGAAAATAGCACAATTTCTCTGTATCCATGAAAACAAAAAACCAACAAGAAGCCCAGCTGTCACTAGGGTAGCCTGAACATACCACCTATATCCAAAGGCCAGCATCCAATTTCCGGCTGCGGAAAGAAAGCAATCTGCCAGTGTGAGTACAGTCACGTAAATACGCTACGATCACGCTGCTACATCAAACGCTACAATGAATGCTAGGATACAATATGGTAATTTGGCACACATGGGTGATTGGCTGCAGGCAGCAACCTCACATTAAAAATTGCAGCCAAATCACTACAGACAGAGAGATGGTTCGGCCTACTATTGACAGCCTAAAAACTCGTCATCGCCTATCCAATGGTACCATCGCCGACCACCCTCCGACTTAATGTACAGCCACAATACCGCACGATTGGCATAGCAGCATGCATAATGACCCTTCAAGGTCATCAAAGGTCAATAATTTTCGTGTCATTTGAAAGGGCTTATGTGAATTCCTATTAGTGCTCAATAGCAACCTTGGCCCCATCTCTCACCATTTCCGAGATACGGCCAGTTATCGGTTGAAAAATGCACATTTTTTCTACCTCCCTCAGTTCAACCCGAAATTTTAAAATGTTCCCTTTGCACTTATCGCTCAAATTTTGCATGACTATGTTTAACATTAACGCTATAATTAAGCTGCAACTTAATCATTTTAACATCTCCTAACCCTAATTCTAACCTTATCCCTAACCATAGTCCTAACTCTGACGTGAAAGCCGCAGATCTGCACAATCGCCGATCCGCTTTTACCATCGTCCTGACATAGGGCTAATTACATGTGTACAAAATTTCCCCTAAAACCTACCAGTTAGCCATTTTGTAGCACAGTACATCCATTACAGATGACAGACAGACAGGTCATGCCATAAGGCAGACCGATACGCTTAGCTAAGCTTAACGACTGGCTCAAAGTCATCAGGCTATAGTGTATTGCACTATGACTGGTGTTATGCACATGGCCTGCCATATGTATAGAAAATGGCAACGACATACACGACCAGCCGTGAACAAATTTGAAAATTTCTATATGCATGGCCGAGTATGACAGCATTTTTCACCGCGAAAAAATCTAAAGTGTTCACACTTGTCACGACCTTGACTGCGATGACCTATATAAACTTAATAACACTGAATGCTAATGTAATAAATTAATCAATAAACACGAAGGCCGATGGGGAAATAATCCACAAATCTTTATATTTATAAGAACACACAACGAAATTACAATTATTATTAAACTAGAAAAACAAGCAAAAAATAATAAGAGAGCAAAATTGAAAACCAAGTATTCAGTTAGCCTGTTTTTATAATAATAAAAAAAAGATTAAAATTTTATCAGAAAATAATACAGGGGTCTTACAATAATACTAACATACAATAATACAAACATACAACACAAACAGTTCTTACAGCCTACCTACACTATTCAAAATAAACAGAGTTTAGGACTAAAAAGAAATCAATCGGTATAAATTCCGTAAAATGTCAGTTTGCAACAAATCAAAAAATGCGGTTAAATCTGGCAATACAGCGGTTCAGTCGAAATAATCAAATGTCAATTACAGGCAATAATACAAGTTAAATTTATGCGGTTTCAATTCGGACAGTTTAAAAGCAGTGTCACAAAATAGAAAAAAAATAACAACAAAAGAAAACCAAATCTACAGTCTGGCAAACAATCACAAAGGAAACTAAGTTTCAACTCAGCCAGGATACAAACAACAAAACCGCCTGACTCACGACCCACAGATCCATGAACGGCAGTAGCACTAATTGCTGAATCAGCTGAATTGGCCTGAATCGGCCCACTGCTGCATTCATGACGCCGATGAATTAACAGTAATTATTGAATCGGCCCACTGCTGGTTCAGGTTTTAGTTTGTTTTTGGGTTTAGGTTTAAAGTTTAGATTTATTACTTAAAACTATCGCTTATTCAGTTACATCCATCGGCGCAGATTCAGGCCGATTCAGCTGATTCAGAAATTAGTGCTACCCGTGAACGGCAGTCCTGGTGACGGTTTCTCAGAAACAGTTCAGCGAATGGACTTGACGGCGGCTAAGGTAACGTATTCCACGTCGACGTTCCTTCCTTATATTCTGCTGTGGTTTTTCTTTTTCCCCTCGCGAGATCTCCGAGCTCCGTGGACCGATCGCCGCGAAATTTTTGCACCGTGATCGGAAGTGTTCGATTTTATAATCCCTGTCCAAAATTTCGGTGCCTAATTTGTCTATACATACGGCCGGCTGTGTGCATAGTCATGCGATACACTATTAAGTTACAAAAACAAACTGATCGAATCGAATGCTTTTAGAATCATTATGACTTCATTTTGTTATAAATTCAATTATGGTCATGCTTATAAACATTTATGGTATGACAGACAAACAGTTTTAAAAGGACAAACAGGTAAAATCACACAATAATCACACTCGTTATACCATTACAACAATGTAAACAAAACATTATTCACAATCAGGAAGTAAGTAATTTCGTTATATAAAACGATCCGACATCATCATCATTTTATTTCGTTCATAGACACGGCGACCTATATCTTACGCTTAAATTACAGAAAACTCGTATATTCAATGTGTCATGCAGCATGTTCATTACGACGGACCGACGTTGACAAAGTGGCTCTCTCAAGACTTTCCCAAACTAGAGTCCCATTATTATGTGACTTAGCTGAGACTCTCAGCCAAGTATCTCAGATGTTGGTTTAGTCTGAGACTGAAGTTTTAGCGAAACGACTTCACACCTATATACGGTATATGGCAGTGGCAGTCTGTAGGCATAGTCTGTACTTCTTTAGCGTGTTAACGCTCTGGTGGCGATTTCAGATTCCCGCCGGCTTTTGACACACACCACATACGGGCGGGCAGACGGTCTGACAGACCACGCTGTTTGCCATTACCATTGAAGTTGAACTGTAGGCCTAAAGGACAACGTAATTTTCTGACTTTCAGTACCGGGTATTTGACTTATGCTGCGTTCCATTGGGATCGTGAACTCGTGTTCACGAGAAGCGGAAACTGGTGATCACCATCGTGAGTGTCCCAAACACTGGAAGTAAACTGGCGGGAAACGACGGAAACGAAGACTAAACAATGCAATAAACACTGGATCTATTCTAATAGCTTTTCCACACGAATATATACGCGTACTAATTTTAAAGTAACCTAGGTTTGAACCACAATCTTAATTAACTTAACACTAAAATTGCTGGGTGAGAAAGTTTTGCACAATACGAACCTTTCCACTGTCCACACTGACTACATATGCGACTGCGAGTGTCATTCGCTCTGCGTACGGCGACCTATATCTTACGCTTAAATTACAGAAAACTCATATATTCAATGTGTCATGCAGCATGTTGATTGCCAAAAATATAGCCGTTTATTACAAATTATTGCATTTTACGACTTTGTTTACTTCGTTTCGGTCGTTTCCCTCCAATTTATTTCGTTTTTCAGGAAAATGGAGGCAGTCGCCAGAATCACGAGTCCACGACTTGTGTTCACGAGTTTACAGCGTAGTTGGGACAGAATCGATCTCGTGATCACAGCATTAGTACCGGACCGGACCGTGGAAGATTTGGTCTAAAAATCGTAGAGTGCGTACTGCGTAGCGTCACACGCGTGGACTAGCTTCTCTCGTCTTAAGGCACTTGAAGTTTTGAATTTGAACCACTATTTCACGCGGCGCGAGTTATCTGAAATTCTGAATAGGGATGCTGAAATAATGAGTGATCCCTTTCTCCCGAGATAGTAGGACAACCAACATGAATTAAAAATAAAAATCATTATTTCGCAGTTCGGTGTAATTTGTCGTAGCAGAAATATTATGCATATATATGCCGAGTTGGTATTTGCCGTCAAAGTAGAAAAATATCAATTAATTTTAAATGAATTTTGTGCTTAAACATAGGAGTGCCGAACGATTCGGGTCTATTCGAGCTTCGGCACATCCGGGTTGCTTGCATGTGCGTCGCAGGGAGCTGTCCGCGCTTTCATAGAAAGATTCATTGTGTTTAGCAAAGTAAGTATTTTTAATTGCCATTTTATGCCGGTAGCATTCGAATTTGTTGGCCATTAGTTGAGCGGTATACTATACTAGAGAACTGCTGCTGTATTTGTTGTAGGTTTTGTCGATTGCGATACATATGGAGCAGCAAACGGTGATCGGCTCGGAAATGGCGGTGCCGGTACGTCGGCCGTTCGATCCCGTGGCATTCGACCTGGACGCCAACTTCCGTTTGACGCGTTTCTCTGAGCTGAAGGGCTTGGGCTGCAAAGTGCCGCGCGATGGCCTCAACAAGATGCTGGAACCGCTTAAAGAACAGGAAAAAAGTCAGCTGGAAGCGGAGCAGATGCATTTCCAGTATGTCATTCCGGCACCACGCATTGGTCAGTTTATAGCACGTTATCTCTATTATTCTCATTGTTGCTAGCTGTACTTACGCTATTGTTTGCAACAAGATTTATTCGCTCATACGAAATCCTTAAATATATGTGCACTATGTGACTTAGCAGTAGTACTTCAGGAGCCAAATTTTCGAAACTTCTTAGGAAGATCTTTGGAAGATTTCTTTTCCAAAGAAAGTATGCAGATTTTCAAAACTTGTTTGGAAAATGTCTTTGGAAGAATTTGAGATCTTCCAAATAAGATTTTGAGAAAGGGTGCGCAATTTTCGAAACTTCTTTAGAAACTTCTTAGGAAGAATTTAGGCAAATATATAGGAAAGCACTAACCTTGTCCTACACGGAGAAAGCTGTGTAATAATAGCTGTGTAATTTGCAAAAAAGTACACAATGTTGACACTTAGCTTAGATGTCATATGTGACATCATAGGTTATTTGTGTAATGCTGCGGTAAAATCAACAATGAGTAAGTAAAGGAAATTGACGTTTGGTCAACTTAAAAAACGAAGCGGTGTGTAAAATTTGTTTTCCATGGACGTGCTAAGATAAGAAGTTTTCCAAGGAAGTTTTCCTAAGAAGTTTTGATTACGTCACATGGTTGGTATAAGTGCATCTGATTTGTTGAACTAGGGGCCTAGTTTAGGAAGATAAGAAAAGATAAAGTTCTTTGGAAATGCATAGAAAGCCGTCGAAAATTCAGATAAGAAAACTTCTTTGTAATTCCTAAATCATCTGACATAGGAAGATCTTTGGAAAACGTCTAAGGAAAGTGTCGAAAATTTGGCCCCAGGTTATTTTTAAATCAAAAGAACATTCTGCTTTTGTATTATATTACCTGGGTACTTTTATATTTTTTATGTTATATTTTTTATATTTTTTGTTGCAAACTTGTTAACTAACTAGAATTACTATTAGCAGTAACATTAGTATGATTTATATTAATAGATGGACTATTGCTTTCTCAGTTGATTCTGTTTGATTTTGATTGTTCGATTGAATTGTACATATATGAAGTGCAGAATGATTGGGTTAACAGTGTATCAGACTATCAGCTGCTAGCAGCTACTATTGGACTCTCGTTTTTGACTGATGGTTGTCATATCCGATAGTCTGATAGCTGCAAAGTTGTGGCAACTAATTAAGTGCAGAAAGACTGAAGACAAGGTGACGGTGACTAGGGATAGTTGAAGCGCGTCGTGGCAATAATTCAACTCCAACCATCATCGTGGAAGTAGCCAGCAGCAGCGTTCTCTATAGCGGGCATTTGGGCATAAATACATCCATAAATTTCAGTCAGTATGCCCATTGCCCAAATTATAGACGTGGACATCACAACATTTAAATCAAACTGCCTCTTATTATGTCTATTTGTCTATAATAAACTGCGAATAGAAGTCAGAATTTGTTTCGAACGTTTTTTTTAGTTCAGTAACTTTCATTGACTGTCATGTTTCTGCATGATTCATTTCATGAAGACGTATTGTTTTGCATCATGTTAATTTTTTTGCTAGAGTTTTTTTGTACGCCTACTGTTGACTTCCAGATTTTGTACACTAATATCCAAATTCTTTAGCTTAAAAGTCATGACGTCCTGAAAAATTATGTCTTTTGAGAACCTTGGCCAGCATCCGATAGCTGGTCAACAGTCAGATGTAGATTATCAAATTCATGGGTTTACAGTGTGAGGGTGATCAGTTAACTGTCAGCCAATCGTCATATGCTGATGTTGATAGGACAGTTGGTCGTTGTAGGAATAAACTGTATTTAAATGATAGCGGGCCTAAATATGTCCAAAAATTTTAGTCATGCCCAAATTTTTACATGCAACAGCAGCTACTGCTGTAGCGCGTCTTAGCCATCGCAATTCTGCTCATCTGTTCATCTGTCACACAGGTGGATCAGTCAAAAACGGTGCAAGCTAGATTAACCTAATCTTCACCGTCGGCTGCTTGAAAGGCTCTAGTTTCAGGAACTGTAAAGCTTTGCCAAAAATTCGAAGGGGGTCACCCAGAACGAGGGCACTAAATGAGAGGGGGTAGGGGTTGCGATTTCCAGCCGATACGGAGTTGGTTGAGCGAGACAGGTCATGCTCTCTGGTGAGTACGAGTAAAACACTATAGATAATTCAGCCACCAGTCATCCAGCATCCTCTGGCGACTGACTTCGATCTTGTTTTACTGGGCTTTCAAACATGCACTGCTGTTGCACATTCCCCATTGCGTTAGCAGGGCTTTTTGTAAGATGTGGACGTCACAACATTTAGATCAAACTGCCTCTTATTATGTCACCACGATGCACGGTTAGGTGTGATTGAAATGAAAATAATTGGTTGCAGGAATCGGTATGGATGCATGCATCACGCCAATCCGTCATGGTGGCCTGTCACTGGTGCAGTCAACAAGCTTCTTCTATGTTCTTGTCGATGACCCATACATGATGGTAAACAGTTCTTGTAGTTGTTTTTGTGATATGTTTTTGGCTGACTGTTACTTTCCTCCAACACGCAGTGCATCTGGCATCATTTCTATTCTTTTGCTTTTAGCTGTGGTGTCATACGTACTACGCCTACTTAGATACTTATTTACTATTTATTATGTGGTTTTACACACTTTGAAGTCATTCAACGTAGTGAAGAATTACCACCGTAGCAAGTCACGTGTCACTGCATGAAAGCACGATCGTTTTAGGCCCATTTTTAAATGTGTCAGTTAACCTGTACATCGCCTGCTGTACAAATGAGTTCTTACTTCTGTACTATTTTTTCACAATACTGCTGCATACTCGACTGTTGAATATAATCTAACAACGTTTTTATTTGCTGTCACCTGCGAACTTTGAATTTTAGCATACAGTTTTCTTATGTTTGATTGTTATATATCCAGGGCTCTTGCAGGTTATTAAAAAAGTCTTTGAAAGTCCTTGAATTTTTTCCAGATTTTAAAGGCCAGGAAAGTCCATGAAGACAGACATGGTCCTTGAAAGTCCTTGAGTCAGCGTCTGAAGGTCCTTGAAAGTGCTTTAATTTGATTTTTATGCGCAACAGCAGCTACTGCTGTAGCGCATCTTAGCCATCTCACTTCTGTCTGTCTGTCACACGGGTGGATCAGTCAAAAACGGTGCAAGCTAGGATTACCAAATCTTCGCCTTCAGCTGCGTGGAAGACTCTAGTTTCAGGAACCATAAAGCTTTTTCATTAATTTGAATCGGGTCACCCCTAGCGGGGGCACCACATGAGAGGGTAGGGAAAATTTGTGATCCAGCCGATATACAGCATTGGCCGATCGATATATGGCGCCCTCTGTCAAGTACAAGTAAAACACTGTAGCCACCGGTTGTCTGGCATCCTCTGGTGACTGACTTAGACTTTGTTTTACTGGACTTTCAAACATGCACCGGTGGCACCGCGGCTGTTGCGTGTTCCCGTAGGCGTTAGCAGATCACTTGTCTAAATGCCGTGACCGAACAAGTGATTTTCAGAATCGGTGTTGCCTGAGTCTGAGTGTTGAATAGACTTTATCATTACTGTTACTGGATTCAGTAATTGGATTCATTGACTACTGTAGTGCATTTGGTAAATTTTTCTAATATTTCCAGTTTTTGATTAATGCTTGAAGGTGTTAAATTGTTGAATGTGAACTGAACCTGCTTATATGCTTGTAAAAGTGTCGGTTTGATTTAATTTAGTTCTTCTTAGTTATCCTTCATGTGGTCCTTGAAAGTCTTTGAGAAGTCCTTGAATTTGATTTTGACAAATGGGCAGGAGCCAAGTGTATTGTTTAAGCTAGGGATGTAATCCAATATTCGATTATTCGGTATTTGTTCGATTTGTTCAAATTCCGAATTAGATTTTGGGTTGTTTGATATTCGGATTTATTTGTTAATTTATGCAGCGATATATGTTGAATGTACAATAAACCATAGTTGCTGCAAACAATGGCTCCGTGTTGTTTATTTCGCTTATTAGTAGTACGTAACACCAACTTCAATTACAAACATACATCATTTGGCCGTCTGATAGAACAATACATGGTCGATCGTCGAAGGTTCTACGTTATGCTGGTTATTGTAATTGTTAACTAGTGGATTTAGCGGTACCCTGAAGAATCAAATTTCGAACAAAATTCGAATAATGTAATTCAAATTCCGAATAATGAAAAAATTCGAATAACACATCCCTAGTTTAAGCCGAGTGTTTTTAATTGTTGGGTGCTGCCGTTTAGGACTGTGTAGTGTATAGAAGACACTATACAGTTTTTTTTGATTGGTTGTTTGATATGGCTGGCCATATAATGTATTGCGGTGGCATTAAGGCTGAACATTGATGGATTGTATTGCTGTACTCAGGGGAAGCTTGCAAGCTCTGCAGTTCTGAGCAACTTGTATGCAATGGGCGTAACCGAGTGTGACAACATGTTGATGCACGTCGGCGTATCTCAGAAGATGAGTGACAAGGAGCGCGACGCAGTGCTGCCATTGCTTGCCACTGGATTCAAGGTAGCAGCCAGCCAGTCAGAACACATGTGCACTGTGTCTCAAAAAAAAACAGTCAACATTGTTTCTGTCATAACTTCGTTAAATTTCCACCAACTTTAATAATTTTTGGCATAAAGATGGCCAAGATGGTAATAATAATAATAGTAATAATAATAATAGTAATAATACATTTGTATAGCACCGTAGTGCCGTAGCTTCAGAGGCGCTGGTAGAATCATGTAAGGTGCACTTATTTACCATTTCACCTAATTTATGTCACTGCACTATTGTGTGAAACATAGATGCTCCAAAATGTTGCATTTTGCGGTGGTTATTTGTATCGGATTGCTTACCTTTGCATCATTGATTCGACAGAGAGTGCCATGTGGTTTAATAATCTTGTGGTATTAAATATTTTATGGTAAAAACAGCAGACTGCAAAATAGCTGACTGATGAGCTTAAAACACGTCTAATCTATAAATGAATGCCGTCTGATCAGTCGTTTGTTGATTCCGCTATCAGCTAGTGAGCAGCGTTGCATCCAAGCCATTGTCTTTGTATGTGGGGCCCACTTTGGACATAAATTCTGATGATTTGCAAGTGAGTTGTTATACAAACTTATAATTCAGCTAAATAATTTTTATTGAGATTTGTTTTATGCTTAATTAAGTCGTTACAGCATTTACTTGGAAAATAACTCAGCGTTATGCAAGAATTTGGAACATTAATGTTTCACAGGGTAGTTCATTGACATAAATTAGGTGGGGTGGAAAATGAGTGCACATTGCATGATTTCATCGTCTCGGCCATCTTCATGTCAAAAATTATCAAATTTAGTACATATTTGACAAAGTTTTGGGAAAAACAATTTTGACTGTTTTTTTCTAAGGCATGGTGTAGGTTGTAGATACTAGCAATTAGCATTGTGTGTTGATGGCAAAGTGAAAGTGACACAACATTCGGCATTTCGGTTTTCAGTAGACATATTGTTATCTAGCCATCAGTGTCCAAGAGAAAACCTTGCAAACCTTCCATTTTTGATTGTTTTGAGTTATGCGTAACTCAAATTTCACGCAGGAATTCATAACCACTGAGCTGAATAAGGTATGTAATAAGTCTGCAGTCTCTGTTTTTCGTGATTAATGCTGATGGCGTTTTGCATTGGTGACTTTTAAGATCATGTTATGTAGCTTATGGCTTGTAGGTAGCACCAGTGACATAATGCAGAGATTGGGAGATGATGCATATTTAAGGTGCTGGCAGTGTCATACAAATATTATAATAGTATTGAATATTTTTTTAGCAAATTATGTCAAAATCTCAGATATGTTTTTTATATTGATTTTATATATGATATAGTTGTCTTGTTTAGATACTTGTAGAGTGTTCATAATTGTGGCGGTAATTGCTGTGTTCAGCAATGGTCATTTTTACCCGTGTTGTGTATAATTGGGTACGGTGGCCAATGGTCATAGTAGTTTCTTGTAAGCTGAGATATCTTATAAATTATCATGTGAATAATTAGCTAAATATCACCACTCTTTGCACCCTCAACATCAGTGATCTAGTTCTGGGTTCATCAACCCCTAGCTACTACTACAGTAAAGGTAAAGGTCAGAATATAGCTCTTAAGGAGCGAACCCCTCACAGAGCTACGGAGTGTCACCTGCCATGTGGAATCACATAGTGTTACCTGCCACCCGACAGTGGTGAACGCGCCCCGCCTCAGTGTCCTTTCTCAAAGTCTTGTTCCTTCTCCGCCACTGCTTCTACTCCCTGGAACAAACTGTCTGCGAACGGTAGATCAGCAAGTACTGATGAAGCATTTAAATCTAGATTGAAAACTGAACTGTTTGCCACTGCCTACCTCGATACCTAAGTCAAATCAGTGCCTACGCAACGCTTCTGATTCACACTTCACTTTGTGATAGTGGCGCTATGTCAAATTGTTTTTAGATTAGATTAGGGAAATTCCCTACAATGTTGGGTCCATCCAGAAAACCGACTGGTATAAGGGGGACAATGAATATTCTACAGCTGATGCGGAAATGAACCAAACCTACAGATTCTGTGCATGGTGCCGGTATGATACCGATGAGCGTGCCTCTTGTCTCTTGTTTATTGAGTCGTATGTTTTGCCGGCGGTGTCAGGATGGCGCAGAAGAAGCTGGTACGACAGTGAATGGTGGCCAGACCATTCTTAACCCTTGGATGACGGTCGGTGGAGCTGCAACCAGCATCTGTCAGCCCAATGAGTATATCATGTAAGCATTCAGCTTGTGAATGTAGCTGCATTGTTTAATGTTAAGCTCCAACCTGCATGAACTACAGAACTTATAACAGGAGTTCACCTTTTGTGAGATTGGCCCAGAACTTGAAGTAAAGAATTGGCCGTTTAACGGCATTTATATAGAATTCCATCAATGTTGTATTGTTTTTTCAACGCTTTTGTTGCTAAGAGTTTTGAGTATGTGCATTCAGTGATAATGTTGTCAGTTAAGAAAACAGTCGCAACGGCCTCAGTAGCAAAACCACACCTGAGTATAAATTGTTCGGTGGTTTAGAGACTGTTGTCTTTCAAACCTCAGGTGAAAATTGCTGGCTTACATTTTCGTCCGGCAAACAAACGGGATGCAGAGCAAAAGCTGTTGTTGCATCAAGCGTCATCACCCATCGGTAGTTACGTTACTCGGAAGCATCTGCCAAATGATGCATGCATGCGAGAGAGAAAAAATATGATTGATTGTGCTGTCATGCGCAGACTGATGTCATTGTGTGTCAGTTATCTGGCAGACTGTTTAGGCGTAAACAGTTTGTCATGTGGTGATGGTTAGGGCCCACAATTTTCCGCAGAAAATTTTGCCAAATTCCGCGAGCCAGTTTGCAGCATTCTGCGGCTTACTGCGGCAAAATTGTTCAAGTTCCGTGGCTTACCACGGCTTTCCATTTGTGTGTAAACTTAGCTCTATTCTGTTAAAAAAACTTCACTTTTTGGAGGCTGACATGGTGCTCAGTTATGCTAGCAACATACAAAGAAAATTATCGATTTTTTCCATTTCAAAAGTGCAACTTGTCGATTAGTCACATTGTGTTTATTTACGATCGTGCCGTATCACGATGGTAATTATTAGTATTGATGCAGTGTTAGGTAGGTTAGTTTGATTTTTTTCCGTGATATAGTTAATGTAATTTCGTTATCAAGCTGACGATCGTACTGAACGTTCGTTATATCTCAACTTCTGAAAAAATTCTGCGGAAAAGGGCAAATTCCATGGTTCAGCTTGAAATTCCATGGCTCGCGGAAAACTGTGGGCCCTAGTGATATGGTGATGGTACGAAATGTTGTTGGCATTCGTTGTATGCTGCAGGCCAGACAACGCAATGGTTGGTGATGTGCTGGTGCTGACCAAGCCCCTTGGCACACAGGTGGCTGTGACATCCTATCACTGGCTCGATGTCCATGACAAGTGGAATCGTATCAAGCTGGTGGTCGGTGAGGAGGACGTGAGGAAAGCTTACCAGCGCGCAATGTTCTCCATGGCTCGGCTTAACCGCGTCGGTGCGTTGACCTGTCTAATTCATCATCTTGGCAATAATAATTTCTGATTTAATTAGATTTGTGGTGCTTTTACCCTAGCATCGCTCAGTGATAGTAAATTTTTACTTTGGTTTCAAACTGTAGAGCCATAGGGATCTGTACTAACACGAGTTGTAAATAAAAGTAAGTATAATGATTAGGACAACACAGTTTCATGTTTTCAGTGCAGTCATCGTAGCAACGCCATCACTGAAGTTTACGTGACAGTTGACTTTATAAAGCTAGAACATTGCAGATCTGCTGCTGAACCTCTGTTCTAGACCACAATTCTGCTTGTGGCTTGATAGTATCTAGTATCCAATACTAAAGGCTGATACTCAGTTTACAATTCCACCTATATGTAGGGTGGAATGCTGACTGGTTTTTGTTATTTTATGTGCAACAGCAGCTACTGCTGTAGCATGTCTTAGCCATCGCAATACTGTCTGTCCGTCCGTCTGTCACATGGGTGGATCAGTCAAAAACGGTGCAAGCTAGGATCACCAAATCTTCACCGTCAGCTGCCTGGAAGATTCTAGTTTCAGGAACCGTAAAGCTTTTCCATAAATTCAAAGGAGGTCACCCCGAACGAGGGTGCTAAATGAGAAGGGGTAGGGAAAATTTGCGATTTCCAGTCGATACGGCATTGGCTGAGCAAGACAGGTCACGCCCTCTGGTGAGTACGAGTAAAACACTATAGATAATTAGCCGCCGGTCATCTGGCACCCTTTGGCGACTGACTTAGATCTTGTTTTACTGGGCTTTCAAACTTGCACAGCTGTTGCGCGTTCCTCATTACGTTTAGCAGGGCTTTTCTTGTCAACAAATAGTAGTGGCTCAAAATAATTTTGATTTGTGCTCTTACATGTTATAACTGCAGTTTGCTGTGTGACTTGTGTAGCATCTCTGCTGATGCACAAGTACAACGCACACGGTGCAACGGACGTCGGCGGCTACGGGCTGCTGGGACATGCCAACAACCTCGCCAACATTCAGAAGAACGAGGTCGGCTTTGTCATCCACAATCTGCCGGTCATTGCCAAGATGGCCGCCGTCAGCAAGGCATGTGGCAACATGTTTGGTTTGCTCCAGGGACACGCAGCCGAAACTTCAGGTAATCGTTGGAACTTTGTGGAATTGCAAGTTGTTGCTTTCATGGCATTTGTGTTGTGAGTTGTCTCAGACATGTCCAGTGTACACACTCGTTTTTTTGTGGTTGACTAATGGTAGGCTAGGTCCCAAACGGAGAAGCTTAGGTATTAATTTAGCATTGTCAGTTGCTTGGCCAATGGCAATGAAGAATAAGTGTACTGATGTCATTGATTTGCGTAGATTTGTTCACATGAAATAAAGTTGTGTGTGTTATTGCAATAGTGAAGTTATATTCATTTCCAGGATTTTGTCGTCAGAAGTGAAATGGCTGTAATTGCTTTTAGGCTGGGTTCCAAAGTTAGAACCTATATTATCACTTTAATGGCTCTCCCGGCAATTTTAAGGCTAGATTAGAATCATTCGTAAACTCGATGCTTTTCCTTATTGCACAACCGAAGATGTACTTCAGCAGCTACTGTAACTTTACACAAAAGATTTTGGCTCATTTTGCATATGCATATACACTCACCACATTTTCTGTTACACACTTCTGTCAAACTTATGTACCTAATAGCTTACTTCTTGATGCAGTCTGTCATATGGTTGTTAAGAACATTGATGTGGACTGCAGGTGGACTACGTTAGGCACATGCAAGTACCGCATGGCTTTTTACACATTTCTCGGTAGTCAGTAACTTGTGCACCGGGTAGCTTCCTTTTCAGGACAGTCTGTCTGATCAGTGCATTAATTAGAGGTTTTTACGAGCATCATTATATAACTAGAAAGCAGTCATAGCCCACAGGTACCTCCGCCAAGGCACTGTTATTTGCCAGGTGGCGTCACCATATTCACTTTGCCAGTGGTTCCCTTATGCCCTCTTTAACGCAATGGTAACGAAAATTTCAAAGTGATCCAGGATTCCTTTTGGATCACCCCCAAAATTGAATCACTGGTAGTTTGTGCCATGCCCGACATACCCTCAAAGTTTCAGAAAGATCAGTCCATAACTTTTTGAGTTATCTTGCGGACACACAGATAGACACACAAAGGAAATCCGGCAAAAACATTACCTCCTTGGCGGAGGTAAATATGCTTTTGACATTTGACATCATTGTTAAGCCGGCTGTTGTACATTGCTCTGGACTGCAGGTGGTCTGCTGATTGCGTTGCCAAGGGAGCAGGCGGCTGCATTCTGCAAGGATATTGAGAAACAGGAGGGCTACCAGTCGTGGATCATCGGCATTGTCGAGAAGGGCAACCGGACGGCTCGCATCATCGACAAGCCGCGAGTGATCGAGGTCCCAGCCAAAGACCGCGAGGGCGAGCTCTGGTAGACAACAAGACTTCGTGGTGATGCCATTCCTTTGATAGTTCGCCACTGACTGATCGTTCATTTGTGTAGCAACTTACAGCAGCTGAATGTGGGTAGATTTTCTGTGGATGTGAACTGCTTCTTGGGCAGTTGGAACTTGGACTGTTGTTGCTGCTCAGGCTTTGGGCGACGTGGCATTTTAATCAACCGAATGAAGACATTAATTACATCTGTGCTAGTTTGACGTACCGCCATAGTCTGTTGTGCTCCATTTTCATTTCATCGTGCTGTGATGTAAATATATACAGGAGATGAACTGATTACGAGATGTTTTAATGGAAACGTCGGTTTTAAGACTTGCTCTGTTGAGTGTTACATTGTATCACACCATAATGAAATCCGCAATGCAGATTAATGTGGTCTGTTTTTGAATATTGACAGGTAATTAGTGCTTAATCCTGTGATGGTAATAATGAAGAAATATGTGTGCCAATGGTATACTGACTATCTTTAATTTTCGTCAAGAAAGTGCAAAATATGGTCTCTGGGATTATTTTTATAAGTGAGCTTGAACATGCAGCATTCTTGCCTCATCGTTCATTGTCCGGTGTGAATAATCTTCGTAAATTAGTTTTTATATACACAGCTGCAGAAGTTTGGGGTAAAACTGTTGACTGTGAATCAACTGAATTTTAAAAACATGGAACTGAAACTTTTGGACAAGGTTATAGTATTTATTAAAGTTAGTCTAGCGTGCATTATTACATCTGTCTCTTTTTTGGTCGCAATGAGAAGTAGGCATATTGCTATTCGCCCCTGCTTAAGTTTTTATGTGCAACAGCAACTACTACTGTAGCGAGTCTTAACCATTGCAATTCTGTCTGTCTGTCTGTCACACAGGTGGATCAGTCAAAAACGGTGCAAGCTAGGATTACGAAATCTTTACAGTCAGCTGCCTGTAAGACTTTAGTTTCAGGATCAGTAAAGCTTTTCTATAAATTTGAAAGGGGTCATCTCGAGCAAGGGTGTTAAATGAGAGGTAGTTAATTAATCACTAACAGGAAGTCGTACACGGCCTTTCAATTGCCACTGAGAGCAATGACTTTTAACATAAAAATGGGGTTTTATGAATTTTTTGGCGATTTTGGGCTGCAACACACATTTCAAGAGCGAATTGCGCTGCAATCATTAGAGATAAACTGGGACGGCTTCCGTATGAAACTTTTAGCATTAAACGTAGTTTTCACTTGTTCAAATTTCGTCCCCTGCGTTTAAGGAACTGGGTACCCTCTTCAAAATACTCGCATTCGGCCACTCAGATGGCAGCAGCCATGCGAGACAGTGACGCCATCTGGCGTATGTGAATGCATCGTACCCAATGTCAGTTGCTGGGATCAGTGAGCTTAGATTTTGTTCGCAGTGGGCCTTCAAACACGCACGAGTGTTTCCCTTTACGTTAGCTAGGTTTTCTTGTTAACTTTAAGCCTGGGCGTTAACATTAAGCTTAAGTAATTTTGAAGTAAGTGCAATACCTAAAATGACCCAATGACTGGGCGCCTAACAGAATTTTTGCTGCCCATAAGTAGTTGTCGAAATAAAGCAGCAGTGACTAAGGGCTTATATCATTAACCTTAATTTGAAAGCATTTGCAAAACCAGAAGGCGCTCATGGGTGCATATCTCCGCCAAGTGAAGTGATTTTTGAACACCAGGAAGGGGAGGGAGAAGGAAGAGCAGGTTCGCTTCAGGGGAGGGAGGGAAATGTAATAGCCGGCGTTGATGCTTGCGCTGTTGGTGCAATGACGTTATTGCTATAATTAGTCATCGTGTACACAAACAAACACATACACACAGAATGCCGGACAGAACGACCAATCTCTTAATCTCCAGTTCACTTGGCGGAGATAATGATAGTGCGGATGTTGCTGCAGTGACGTAGGCTACTGGGGTTTGAAGGACTTGACATCATGAGCTGTAACATGTAGGCCTAAGTCGTCTATTGAAGCTCAAACACTGCCCAGTACCGACGAATATACATAGGACTAGTAGAAGTCGCCAAACACATAAAGCACATAACAGCACTTATAGCAGATTTGATCTGTTAGAACACCAATGCAGTCTGATAACTGTTTCAGCAACATCAAATTTTGATGGTCGGCATTCAGCTGTTTTCAGCTACAATACAAGATAATGTTCATATGAACACGGAGTCTGTCCAATGCATTTCGACAGTTTACATTATGTTTCCATATAAATATAATCAGTGAGCTGTTTAGATTCGTAGGAATAAATCAAACAGTTTAATTTCAAATTGTACAGCAGCAGTGATCCTTTCATCCTTCTGTATTATTTTAACTAAACAACAAACATTGTCAGTCACGAGACCATTCGATTCGTCACCAGTGCTTTACTATGAAAGGTCCATCGTCACCATGTGTCTATCTAGCACCGTTACGGAGATATGGCACCTAAAAGATGATGGGGTCACGAATTTGAACTTTTGGGGTCACGTGACGTCATCGGTTACGTGACCATTCGACTCCCTTGGGTCGACTTCCTATGGGTGGTCCATAGTGACCATGCGTTTATCTGGCACAGTTATGGAGATATGGCGCCTCAAATATTGGACGCACAGACGTGAACACGGAAAGAAAGATGGAAGAAGGGAAAGAGAAAGGGGGAGAAGGGAAAGGGGATGGAGAAAAGGAATGGAAGGTAAAGTGAAAGGGAAGTGGAAGGAATAGGGGAAAGGTATAGGGAAGGAAAAGACGAAGGGGAAAAGAAAGAGAAGGGGAAGCGGAAGGTAAAGGGATGGGGAAGAGGAAAGGGCAGGGGAAAGCGGAAAGGGAAGGCAAAGGGGATGGAGAAGGGAAAGGTAGGGTGGAAGAAAGATAGCTTAAGAAAAGTTGGACGCACGGACACGCAGGTGGTTTTATACTCTGTCCAATGTTATGCATAGCATTGGACAGACAATAATACTGAAAGTCGCATAGCCTACTGGAAATTTTAACCTCCGCCAAGGAGGTTATGTTTTTGCCAGTTTTTGTTTGTTTGTTTGTCTGTTTGTTTGTCAGTGTGTTAGCAAGATAACTCAAAAAAGTTATGGACGGATCTTTCTGAAATTTTGAGGGAATGTCGGGCATGGCATAAACTACCAG
>Ga0209671_1000626_pt1 | contig 24793 bp, 15 predicted proteins | sample WorMetHERISLAND2_2_FD_187401 | JGI IMG/M metagenome (GOLD analysis project Ga0209671, IMG submission 187401) | Marine gutless worms symbiont microbial communities from Max Planck institute for Marine Microbiology, Germany - Olavius geniculatus... | ecosystem: Host-associated > Annelida >... | reverse complement strand
GACTTAACTAAGTCGTTAGAACTTTTACGGAAACAACAACTTAGCATTGTGCAACAATTTAAACCATCTGCGTTTAACACGGTTCTGCGTTGACATAAATTTTTGTGAAAAAAGCAATAAATGTATCTTACACAATTCTATTGTCTTGGCTATCGGTTTGCCAAAAACTGTCAAATTTGGTGGAAATTTGACGAAGTCATGACAAAAACGAGTTGGGACATTTTTGGCACACCATGTATTTGTGCATTGCCTGCAAAAGCCGTCCCCGATATCACGTACGCCTCTATAGTATTATGCATCTTTATTTGGCATGAGCTCGCAACGTTATTAAGATACGGCGACTTATTGGTTAAAGTTTTTGTACCCTTCTCCCATTCAACGCCCTCTTTTGGCGTGACCCCGATTCCCTCTCGAATTTATAAAACAGCTTTGCAATTTTTAAAATTGAAGTCTTCCATGCAGCAGATGGTGAAAATTTGGTGATCTTAGCTTGCACTGTTTTTGACAGATCCACCCGTGTGACAGACGGACAGACTGACGGACGGACGGACGAACAGAATTGCGATGACTAAGACTCGCTAAAGCAGTAGCTGCTTTCGCGCGTGAAAATAGTTAAACGTATCGACATAATTGCTTAGTGTAAAAAAATTGTATGCAGTTTCTATTGAAATAAAAATTTTAGTAAAAATCGCCAAAACGTTAAAAGTGTTTTAGCAATATGTAAGCTTAAACGCTGCAAAAACAACGTGCTGTACGAAATAACAACCGCCAATATGCAAGCTAAATTATACAAGAAGTTCAAGTTTTTTTACAATCCTGACTATTGCGTTTTTATACGTTTTGTTTAAATAATCAGGTTAAAAGAAATATTCAACAGTGATAAGTCTAAACAACCTCAAAGCAATCAGCAGTGGACTATTATACTTGTCTAATGAACGCATTTTGGGGTTCAGTTTCGCAGACTCACAGTGCTTTTAGTGCGTCTTTATGTCAACTATACACGGTGTTTTATAAAAAAAAACAATTTAAAAAAAATTATAACTCGCTCAAATAATCACCAATTTTTATTAAATTTGTACCAGTTGTATGTCAAGAAATACACTGCGTCCCATAAAAACATTCCCGACATTTTCGACTGTAGCTTAAAAACCAATTATCAGATTTTGATAATTTTGGTACAAATATTTTCGGCACAATTTGCCATTAAATGACCATTTAGTTTTTTTATCTTACGCAATGTATGCTTATGCACTATCTAGGGAAAGCAGATCAATCGAAATATGTGTTAAAATAAACAAAAAACCTGAAAAAACACCCCAAGATTATCGATCGTAACTTGAATATTGATCAGCATATTTGAATAATATTTTAGCAAAATATTTTCAACGTATCTGGCTCTTAAATAAACGTTTTAGTTTCCACCTCGCCCAACGTCTGCTTTTTTACTACCTGGGAAAAGCAGAACAACCATAATACGTGTTAAAATGAATAAAAATGTTTCATTAAATGTCATCTATTCCAATCTTTCAGCCCCAACAGCCGGTCTATTACAAGGTTTGACTGTCATGCAGCAATGTGTCTGCCAGATGAAAGTTTAGGAATGTTTGTAAAGTAAAGAAGTAACTGGTACAGCCTGGATTGGTCTGGAGCAGAACATTATCGATACCGTTGTCGACTAATTGAGAAAACGTCTCCTTGCCTGTGTTTGCATAGTTGGCCAACGCTTCAAGCAATTTTACTGCTGGAAATTGAAAAATGAACAGCTGGATAAATAATTATCAGACACAGTGTAAGAAATGCGAACAAAATGTTTTTTATGCGTTATGTTAATTAAGCAATCATATCGCATTAAATAAAAAAGTGATATTTCACTGGTTGCGTTTTCCCTAGGTAGTGCAGAAACAAACGTTGGGTGAGGTGGAAAACTAAATAGTCATTTGATGGCCAGTTGTGCCGGAAATATTCGCGCCAAAAATTATCAAAATTTAATAACTAATTTTCAAGCTACAGTCGAATATGTCGGGGATGTTTTTGGGACACAGTGTACTAATTCAAAATAGCCTATCTCAACAAAAATATGGCAGTTGATTAAGCATTTTTGCTAGTTGTGACGTAACGCTAACGTTATAATGTATCACGGGTACAAGCTCGCTAGGCTCAAATGGTGCTGTCAGTTGCTACTCTGCTTTGATGGTGAACTTAATCTAATTCGCTGATGAAAATTATTCAAAGTATCAGCACTAAGCAAGATGGGTACATGATTTCAGACGTCTCGCTATCCAAAAACTCAACGTTCTCGCAAGCTCGGTGTGCAATTGCTTTGCGCGTTTTTGTGGCTGCAACTGTAAAACTTTAAGAATTTGTCATCAATGAACCAGGTTTTTTACCATCGAAGCAGGGTAGCAACTGACAGCACCAGTTGAGACTAGCAAGCTAATACCGTACTCGTGACACAGTATGACGTCGAAGTTACGTAACGACTAGCAGAGAATATTTAATTAACTGTTATATTTTGTTAAAATATTTTGAATTAGTATTCTGTTTCAGCTACAACTAATACAAGAAATTTAAGCTAATGCTCACGAGACGCGCGAAAATCAATAACAGTTCCTGTTCGCAAATTGTCTCAATCCATTTCGTCACAATTCACTCTTGAAGTGTGTGCCCAGCCGAAGATCGCAAAAATCAATCAGTCCCTTTATTTTGAGAGCTCAGGGTCTTTCAAAATCGTCGATGTTGATACGACCAAAAAACTCGTCACTGGTGCTTGTTGCGATAGGCAACATGCCCATGCCCATGCCTATCTGCAACCGTTATTGAGATACAGCGACTTATTGGCAAATGTTTCCTATCCCCTTCTCATTTAACGCCCTCGTTCGGGGTGACCTCATTTAAATTTATGAAAAAGCTTTACGGTTCTTAAAACAAAAGTCTTTCAGGCAGCGGATGGTGGAGATTTGGTGATCTTGGCATGCACCGTTTTTGACTGATCTATCCGTGTGACGGACGGACAGACAGACAGACAGAATTGCGATGGCTAAGACGCACTAAAGCAGTAGTTACTTTGGCGCGTAAGAACTGTGATAAAAACTGGTCATCATTTAAGTGAGTTATGAAAGAAAGAAAAAAGGGTTGTAGTATAAAGCACCGTGTAATCAGATTGCACCGTCTCAGGGGGCCTACTGGCTAGTAGTAACAAATGCTATAAGACAGTAATGAACATAATGCTGACAACGTTACCCACACAACAAAATATCTAATTTTTATAATGAGCGCATAGTCATATTTACTTTTACGCGATTGAAATGCATAGAATACTGACCTTGTTATTATGTACTAATGCCACACTAAAATACAAATAACGTAAAACGCTGGATTTTGAACACACTTGTATAAGCTTGCAGTTCAGTAAACAGGTTACAAAATATGGACAATTTTTAGGACAGCGAAATGATTTTTAAATGTCATCAACAAAAATACGAAGGAAACAGCAAAACAGCCCGCGCGGTCAATATTATAAAACACACACCAAATATATACTGTACAGTTACAGCTAAAACGCAAACGAATATCAACAAGAAGCTCAGCTGTCGCTAAAATAGCCGACCATACAGCGAACCATAGACCTATGCGAAAGCTATCGAGCCTATTTACTTAAACCGTAAGGGTTCTAAAGTTAGGGCCATATGTCGCTTCACAAATATCTGAATTATTGTTATATTTAAGCTTCTTAACAAAATTTAACACTTTTTGCCTAGCATGCTTGATCGATTTAAGTTCGAGAAAGAAACCGTAAACATTCTCGCTAATTTATTTACAAGTATGAGCAGTGCCAGCAAGAACGTAACTAAATGAGCTACGCTCGCTGTTCCCAATGTAAGCATACACGATTGCAGTTATTACTCCTGTTTGGAAAAATGGGAAGTCGTAGAGGATCCGACTTTGTAATAGTGTAGCGGTCTGGCAACCTATATTTGCTTGCTCAGACTATTTCCGGTAAGATGTGAAATTTAGCCGCAATATGTGCGTTACAGACAACAGACAGGCAAACAAACGACAGCCACAATCTTGCACAAAAAGCGCGATCGAAAATTAAAACAAAATCAAATCAACGGCTACTTTTTTCTATTGTACGAATAGGGTACAGTAGATGTCATTCAGTCAAGCTCAAATGTGATAATGCTATATTCACAAGGCGAAACAATCAGCTTCGCATGTTTAAGCTGGATGTAGTAGAAGGTAGTTCCAACGAGTACTATACTATACAACTGGATAAATTTACTAGGCCTAATCAAACAAAAAACTCGCCAGTGTCAACCAATCAATCAATCACTCTATGCATGATTTCCGAAATGGCCTAAGTACTACAAAATACTGCTAGGTCCACTAAAACAAGTCCAAAAACATTTTATAAACATAATTAATAAAGTTTTTTTTGGGGGGGGCTGCTGGCGGAAGCTGGACAACGACTCAGCAGACGTCACTTTGTCCGGCAGGTCGTTCCGCGTCTGTGCGCCCATAATTCAACAAGACAACCCGGTGTTTTTGCTCAGACGCTTTGTACGTTATCGCCCGACAGTGGCCGAGAGGGAGAACAAAAGAGCAATTGCCCCGCTAAAAATTTTTGCTGTAACAAAATTGTCGAAAAACCTTTTCTTTTCGAAAACTTTTTGTCCAAAAATAAAATTTTTGGCACCCATAATTTTTCCTGTCGGAATTTTGCAACTATCTTTAAGAATTCTGTCGGAAAATTGCAGTTAATTACTGCCTCGCCTACTTTTTGACCAACGACGCCTCTGTCGTCAGATTGTTTTCTTTGCATGTCCGTCGCTGGACGGCCCATTGTGATTCTGAAGGTTTTGCAGTTCCGAGTAAACAACTTCGCCGTTCTCGTTCTGCGAGTTCGGCGAAGTACCCTTGTTTGTGGACGGAGGGGCTGGTTCTGGGACGATCTTAGCGTAGACGACGTCAGGTGTTGAACCAGGCGCTGCTTTTGTGTCGTCGACATCTTCTAGACCATCGTGCTGCGGCTGCTGCTGCTTTAATTGTTCTGGCTCGAGCGGTATACCGTTGGTGATGTGATCTAGATCGCTGGACGGCCCATTGTGATTTTGGGGGCCAACGTTTTGCAGTTCGGAGTAAACAACTTCACCGTTCTTGTTTTGTGAATTCGGCGAAGTACCCTTGTTTGTGGACGGAGGGGCTGGTTCTGGGACGATCTTAGCGTAGACGACGTCAGGTGTTGAACCAGGCGCTGCTTTTGTGTCGTCGCCATCTTCTAGACCATCGTGCTGCGGCTGCTGCTGCTTTGATTGTTCTGGCTCGAGCGTTATTATACCATTGGTGATGCGATCTAGATCGCTGTCACACAGACAATAATTTATTTACGTATCATAGCATAACCAATATTTGCTGTCTTTTTTATAAGTACGAACTCGTTATGCGTGAAAAACTCAATAGCCTACAACGATGCAATTATTGCTTGTGAATTTCATCAAGCAAGTGCATATGTGGAAAGTTTTTTTTCGTATTTTTGCAGGCTAGATTTGTAAAAATAAATCAGCCCAGTGCAAACATATTTTGCGGGTGTCCATCTAGAGATGCGCAACATTAACATAAACTGCGACAGTTAGCCTCTAAAATTTAAGAAAGGCACACCGTTTCCTTCTGCCTGCCAAAACGCTCACACTATTTCTTTATTTTAATACGTCTTTTGCTACTTTATTCCAGTTACAAAAACGTTTACCTTACAAGCAAACAGACGGAGAGACCGACGGATGGACAGATAAGCGAACAAAACCCGTATTGTGGCCTATTAAGTAGGCCGCTTAATAACCAAACGGTCCACCGCAAAGTTACCGGTAACAACCCTGACGTCAGTCCAGTGGGTAGTAGATAGGGCAAATTTGTGAAAAAAATATAAAAGAGTCATTCATCATATACAAGGGAAAATGCGTAATTACCGCAGGAGTACAAGCAATGCATTACCATAGTGTAGTGGAAAGGGCAAACAGCCCTATTGTTATACCGTGGGAACAGTCTGTTGTAGGCCTATAACTGATGCGACATTAGCGCGACGCTATTGGTTGCAACCTCTTCCGAGTTATGCTATTATTTATGTATAAAAGACGAATGACCAATTAAAGTGCCGTTGCGGTTAGTGTCAAATGCCAATGCATAAAGTCGATTAATTGCCACAAGTACTGTACAGACCACCGCGCGGTAAAAAAACAGCAATTATTTTATTGCCGACAGCGGTTATTGCTATTCCGCCATGCTGTCTTTAATTTGTCATGTCATGACCTAATTCGCCTTTTATAATAACTAATTTAAAACGCCAGCATCTGGGACGTCTGTGCATATTAGTATTGTACTGTTTACTGTCATAAATACAGTGCACAGCCTAATCAGTAACCACTGGGCAAGTAATACGACAAATAACATCAAATAAAAAAGGCTTTAGACTAGCTTATGTTAGTGATTACCGACTAAAGTCAGCTTCTAAGGACGCCATATATTACATAGTTTTAGCTAGAGTTACTAAATGATTTTTGCTGTTATAAAGGACTAACATCATCACGTCGTCCTTACACACATTTTTAAACTTCTAAGTTTATTTTACATATATTGACATAACGGTCGTTTACTGTATTGAAATAATAAAATTCTACATTAGGCTATTTATTAGAGCTACGCTAGCCTATCAACACTTGCAAAAAAAAACGAATAACAAAGAAAGAATTAAAGCAGTGTTATGTCCTAAAATTTTTTTAAAATTTTTTACAGACGACTTTATATGAAAAAATGCGTTTTTGCCGTTTTCCAGCAAGAATTGCAAAACTCAACAATGTTTGGTGGTCTTTTTGATACCGATACAATATGCGATTAAAATCGCCATGTGAGATTGCATCTGATATGACGCTGTGATTGTCTGCGTTTCCGAATTTCAGAAAAAATGGACGAATTTGCGGCTTTCATTAAACGTACAAAAGCAAAAAGTGTTTCAGCTTCAGGGGTGGGGGGCTTCGCCCCTCTAACCCCCGACCAAGGGCTCTGCCCCTGGACCCCGCTGGGGCTCCGCCCCCAGACACCCATTATAGGCTCGCGCTCTGCGCGCTTGCCATGCCCCCCTTTGCCAAATTCTAAATACGCCACTGACATGTCATGTCTTAATTCGCCTTTTATAATAACTAATTTAAGACGCCAGCATCTGAGACGTCTATGCGTATTCGTAATGTACTGTTTACTATCATAAATACAGTGCACAGCCTAATCAGTAACCACTGGGCTAGCAAATTAAGTAATACGACAAATAACATCAAATAAAGAAGGCTTTAGACTAGCCTATGTTAGTGATTACCGACTAAAGTCAGCTCCTAAGGACACTATATGCATAGCCCTAGCTAGAGTTACTAAATGATTTTTGCTGCTTTAAAGGACTAACATCATCACATCGTCCTTACACACATTTTGAAGCTTCTAAGTTTATTGTACATATATTGACATAACGGTAACTGTCGTTTACCATATTAAAATAATAAAATTATACATTATTAGAGCTATGCTAGCCTATTAACAGTGTTGCAAAAAAACGAATAACAAAGAAAAAAAGTAGTGTTATGTCCTACCCGTTTGTGCGTGAACGACGCCGTTTTGATACGACCACGACAATAATGATCACGATGATACTTATGCCCAGCAAGCAAATAACAATTCCGACAGCCACGTCAATTACTACGGCATTGCCTACAAACAACACAGACCAAAGAAATTTGGTGGGCGACGGACATTCCCCCAGGACGTTTTCCCCCGGATACCTTTTCCGCCCGGACGTTTCCCCCGCTTTTTTGCATACCCGGACATTTCCCCCAAGCCTACAGCACATCAGAAGATTATTCACACTAAGCCTGAGCAGAAATTCCTTGCAACGATTAATGCAACTCAGTCTGACTTGACACGTCTGCGGCGCAGCAATTAACAACAATTACATTTTAATTTTTGAATTAAAGTGTCAGTATCAATTTACAACGAACTTTTATATCATTTTATTTTAACGGACTTCAGCTCTACATAATATCGCTTTTTTTCTTTTAAATTATTTTATAGTGACATTTAAAGTACTGGCTATAAATAACTGTATAGGTCTATATGTTGTATATATTATATGTTGAGAAATCAATACATTTGGATGTTTGCTATTTGGTGACAAATGTATACGATTGACACATAAGTACACTTAGCAGCATAAGGGAGAAGTGTCCGAATAGGCAAAAAACGGGAGGAAACGTCCGGGCGGGGAAAATGTCCGGGGGATACGTCCGGGGAAATGTCTTACACCAAATTTGGTAAAGTTGGGAGCAGTTGCATGTTTGGCTGGTCGTTAGATTCCAAATTTCTTTTTTCCTTCCGTGCTTAAGATCTCATTTAATACAGTGACCCTTTTGAATTCGTCGAACATTTTAAGCAGGGTACATGAATGTGACAAATAACAGCAGATGGACCACGCTGCAAAGAAATGTGTAAAACTGGGCAGAACTACTTGCGCTGCAAAAACGATTAAGCTTAATTAAACACGCGAATGACACCACATAATTATGGGCTAAGTCTCAACAGTAATGATTATATTATTTCAAGCGTGACTTTTTTATACAAACAGAATAGTAGCCGAATTTGTCTTAACGCAGGCGAGCAGTCATCACTGACCTTATTGTATTATGTACTGCTTAGGGTGCAGTGTTCAATCGAACACCACGCAAAATACAACAAAACGACCTGATTCATCTGATGTTAATGCCGACGCAGTAGCGGTAGATGTCTTCATGCTATCTGTACCGACAGTAATTGTCGCTGCAGAGTCTGTTGTTGTCATTGATTTCGTCGGTATTGCTGTTATGCAACAGACAAAACAATAAACAGATAGGCGAGTTGTTGCTTATTAAACATGGTTAGGGTATGTCTGTTTCCCTCATTTCGGTGCAACTTAAGTACTGAAGTTGATAGTCTACTGGAAAACTTAAGTATTGACAGTTTATTTTTTTGTTTTTAATTGTACACTGTGTACGATTTTCGTGTTAAAAATAAGTACACAAACAAAGTTCATAATTTATAAATTTCACCATAAAAGCCTATAAATAAGAAAGCGGTATAGCGAAATCCCTGTTAAAGATGCATACCAAATCTCTAAATCACCAAACAGGATAGTTTTGGGACTCGATAATTTGACGATGTTAATTAAATCTCCCTCCCCGAACAACCCTTGTTTTCATGGCAACCAACAGTCTGTGTTCAAAGAACAAGTTTGATAAAAAATTTATATCAGATATCTGCAACGTCTTTGTCATAAAATTGTCTGTAAGTCGTTTTTAAAACAGATAGAATCATAGTTGTTGCATCAAACAAAGTAAACGTGCCACGTGTCGATGCTAGTGTTATGCAACACACATCGTGTAGGAACCGACTTAGGCTATACGAAACTGTGCTCGTATCAAGAAAATAAACACGTTACACAATGTAGGCTACCTGTATGGATTGACTGACAGACAACGCAATGCGGCTCCGTACAGCGAGATAACTTCCATTGACCATCAGCTACAGCAATAACACAACTGTAGTTTCTCGTGGTTGAAAGCCGTGGAGGGTTGTCAGGCGGAATAGATGAATCAACGTTAAACTTATTGTACAAAACGTCAGCACCACCTGTCATGCAACAATATTTCTTTATTTGCGTTAATTCATCATTAAGCTCAATGCACGTAAAACGTTTCGCAAATATTGCAATATTTTATTTTTAACATTGCGTTTTTGGTTATGGCGGACCCATGGAAACAGTGATAACTCACCTGTGGCTATGGAGGCCTTTATGGCTATGCGCTCTGGCTGGTTGGGCTTTTTATTATCGGTGGGTAATGTGCGCGAAGTATACACAAAATTGAGTAAAATTTAAAGTACGCCGTATTGAAGCATAACATTTAAACCTGGCCATGTCCACCATGACTTCATTAGTCCAATCCACACGTTGACCGAAGTCAGCAAAGAGACGGGTATGCTTCGTAGAAAGTCGTCATCAAAAACGGCCAGAGTGGCGTTGTTAGACAGACATCTGTTGACTGCCGTAAACCAAGGTACCTGGTCTCTGTAAATCTTGTAACACGTAGAACCGATTACAAACGCGTTGTCGCATTTTGCGCCTGCACGCAATAAACCACAGCTTTGTAACGATACGCGCATAATTATCTTTATGGCGCAGTGTAATACTTATAAAGAAAATATGGTAAAAATTATCAGTTTATGCAATGCATCAAATAGTGAGGTTTATAGTAAAAAGATAAGTTATTTCATAGTAGCCTACAGTTGCGGCTACAATTAAAAAAGCTGACGATTTACAGTGGTGAAATATAAACCCAATTTCAAGTTTCAACTAAACAATTTCGTACAAAAGCGATGACGTTGCGTACTTGATTCAGCATAACATTTTCTGACGATTTCAAACAGTGTTGCGCTATCACTACGGTGCCCAGTAAAATTCTGGTCGTCCTGTATGTAGCAGCGCACGTTGTCGCCATCATGCCAATCAACAGAAACACTGTGGCAGCTAGAGTCGTTTGCACATGAATCAAGACATTGTTTCTGTGTTGTTAAATTGATGAGACGGATGCCGTCTGCATGCGTGTTAGGATGCACGATCCAGCTAGGTGAACAGCTGACAGTCGATGTTAACGTGGAACTAAGCACGGTCGTATTGCCATCTGAATCAGACCAACATACAGAGAAGCATAGCTCGAACCAGCTCGTCAAACCAGCTTTATCATGTAAATGTTGTTCGCTGGGGTTACGGCTATTATTTGAAACGTTTGTCTGTGCAGTGTTATTGCATAAAGCGGATGAGCATTTGTTTTGTTAAATGGTGAACAATAAAAATCACTGCATTCACTTGTTATCACCTCCGCAAAATGCTACTTACAAACTCTGTGGTTTTAGTTGTATTTTTGCCTTGCCACAGTGTTATTTTAACATGTACACTCTTCAGTTTGTACTGCAACGTTTATCTGGAAATGCTTATTAGATGACTGTTGGGGCCTATAGTACACCGTGTCTCAAAAAACAGTCAGAATCGTTTTTGTCATACATTCGTCAAATTTTTACCAACGTTAATAATTTTTGGCATAAAGATGGCCAAGACGATAGAATTATGAAAAAAACACTCAATTATTACCTCAGCTAATTTATGTCAATGCACTACCGTGTGAAACACAGACGCTTCAAATTGTTACATTATATACGCGGTGGTTACTTGTAGCGGATTGATTGCCTTTGCGTCATTAATTTGTAACGTGGTTTAATAATTTGTTATATTAAATATTTTATGGTGAAAACAACAAACAAAAAATAGCTGACCGGTGAGCTTAAAATACGTCTAATCGATAAGTGAATGCCGTTTGATCAGTCGTTTGTTAATTCCGCTGTCAGCCAGTGGCGTTGCTTTTAAGTCATTGTCTAGTTGTATTCGGGGTCCAATTCGGACATAAATTCTGATGATTTGCCAGCGATTTGTTACATGAACTTAGAATTCTGCTGAATAATTTACATTGAGATTTATTTTGTATTTAATTAAGTCATTACAGCGTTTACTTGGAAAATAACTCAGAGTTATGCAACAATTTGGAACATTTATGTTTTACACGGGAGTGCGTTCACCTAAATTAACTACTACTGCTTGGTCGCCTGTCGGCGATTAACCACGTGTCCGTGCCAGATGTCCCTATTCCTCATCAGTGTGGCCAGCTCCGCCGCGTCTCGCGCACCCGTGTCCCTCTTCAGGGTGTCCACGTATGTTGCCCTGTGTCTTCCCCGTCCTCTGCGACCGTGGCTGGGCTCCCATAGCACTAGAGGTTGTGCGCTAAGTTCTGGGTGGCGGATGCAGTGGCCTGCAAGCTGTAGTCTTCTGGCGGCAATTGTGTTGCTGACATGAGGGAGGTCTCCATATAGGACCTCGTTGGGAGTGTGGCTGGACCAGTGAATGTTGAGAACCTTACGCAGCATTCTGGTGTATGTTCCGTCCAGTGAGTGCTCCATGGCCTCTGTGAGTGCCCAGGCTTCGCATCCGTATAAGAGGATGGACTCGACAGTTCCTTTAACTGAGGTGCAAAATAAGTGCATTTTGCATAATGTCATCGTCCTGGCCATCACCAAGCCGAAAATTGTCAAGTTTAGTAAAAACTTGACAAAGCTGTCTCAAAAAAATTGACTGTGTTGTACATTGTATTAACTTGCAATTGTTCTAAGGTGTTTGATTGCTGTTTAGTAAAAGATTACTCACTTACTTACTTACTCATTATGCTATGTTGTCTGAAGAACGACATTGTAATCAGTGACGCCGGTGCTATGAACTGTAAAACTCGACATTCGACAAGCTTACAAAACGCATCCTACAGGATATCACTTGCATAATGCATTTGCGACGAAACATAAATATACAGCTACTTGAGTATACAGTTACTTACAGTTGTACTGGCAGATGTAGTAGGCCCTATCAGTCCATAAGTTTCCGTTCAGAATAGCAGCACCCACATTTTTGTCAATACCGACAGTAGCACACCATCGATCGTCACTTAGGGTGTCTCGGAAGTCTAACGACGTGAGTGCTAAATGCAACCATAAAAACAAATATGTCAGAGTGCACCAAAAGCATTGTCAACCCATTAGTCATTAAGCTACAAACATAACAACGAAGCGTCTGTTTTATTTCTGCACAATACCTGCCGCGTTTTATGCTCGTTAAATAAACATTTTCACAACCATTGCTGGTCTCTTACAAAAACATCATTTTTTAACTGTCGCCATTCGGGTTACGTGACAAGTCAACTTATAGATTGACCCAACGAAAAAACTGACATTAGATGAACTAACATCTCCATCTGCACCTCATTTTCTCACGTTTTGTCTCCATCTTCATTTCCATCTTCATCCTAATAACCTACAAATGTTTACTACTTTTGGTTACAAACACTAATGTACTGAAAATTAATAACATTCTATAACACGGCACGTTATACGTGTACATAAACAAAACATTATCCACGTTCGGAAACATTCCATTATATTCAACCACTTTTTCTTGTTGTTTTCTGATACGACCGAAACGCATCATGTAACTTTCTGGTCGCTTTGGTATTACTAACTGTTGCACGGTTCCAGTCACTTCTGGATCTTCGATGTAAGCTATTACTACTAGGCCTTATTTAGTTAAAACGCATTATTCCCGTATGTATTTCTACACCCTGTACTACGAATGAAAATCGTACTTGTTCCCATTACCGCGGGTATACCGCAATTTGCCGCGGTATTATCGTAGCATTTATCCCCATTTCCGCGGTAATATCGTTGTTATTGTCTTCGTTATCTCGGTAATCAAAGCACTCTATGTCCAACTTTGGTCCGTTAAGGTACGCGTAACAAAAGTCTCAACTTTGTGTCCATTTAACAGCTTGCATAGCTGTAGACCTTAACCAGTGTAATTATCAAAAGTAGCATTAAAAATTACTGTACTTGACGCTTGTTTGTCGATCCAATGCCAATTGTCGCTGTTGTCAACGGGACGAGCGTGAGCAGCAATCCAGACAGATCGGTTCTGTATCAGGCTGTACGAATCACTAAATATGAACTGTTGAAACACGTTGTCAACATCCTTATGAGTAATGATCGGCAGCGTTGAGCTTCTATTGGAACAAAAAGTATTTCTCGCATTATTCCAACTTAACTTTGTACTATCGCTGTAGAAACAGTAGTATTGGTTGTTCAGCGGGTAGCATCTTGACACCCCGGCCGCGTCTACGAATGTAGTAGATGTATAAGCTGCACAAAGTCACGTAAAACAAGCTTCTATATTACAACGTGACAGCTTAGTTTTACCGATAGGCTAACTTATTTTTACACAGTGGCAGCAGAATAGTAGCTATGTAGATGCATCGACGGTAATTTTTGTGTGTATGTTTGCCCGTCTCTCCGCATATGTTTTCCAAACTTTGCCGTATCATCAATGACCACGTCATAGATGACCCGTTAATACCGCTACCAAAAATCAATGACTCGGCGACACATTATCTTTAAGGCGCCATATCTCGATAACGGTGCCAGATAGACGTGGAAACAATGTCCGATAACGACCCCGACGCCAGTCACTATTAGATCGGTTTCAAATAGACGCCGGGTCTCTAATAGGCCTACAAGTTAAAAAACGAAAAAGCATTTAAAATACAAGAGAAAATAACGCGCGCGAGGAGTACATTGGATTGGTCACAATATTGCTTGTTAATATATCTCCAGAACGCAATGTCGTTGTGCATTTTATTTACATAGTAACCTTGCCACTTGTAACGTCACGAGCTTATCTGTTTTAAATGTTATGATAAAATTAGCATATTATAGTGAACAAAGTCATTCATACAACTCTGCTGTATTTAAGACTAAGTTGTTGTTCATTCATAAACTGCTTTTTGGAGTTCCAACAATATTAGTTTTCTGTTTTACGACATGTTTTAACAAATAATTTACGTTGACAAATTCTGTGTTCGAGTACTTGGATTGTACTTGACGGTGCTTGCGTTGCCAACGTGGTTACTTTGTTTGTTCTAAGCAAATTGAACAGTAGTACTAATAAGCATAAATATAAAAACTTCAGGAGAATAAATAGCCAAGAAACTAAAAAAATATGCATAAAATTTGTACTTCCCTTACAGTAAACTATGTAGAAGCTGAAACTGAAATTAATTCGAATACTAAAATATATTTTGCTACAAACGTACCTGTAAGGATAAAACAGCAAATTAGCGTGTAAGTTAGCGTCGACATTGTTCTTTCGAGTGAAATATTGTAGCTACAAGCAACGCATAAGTCGACCTAGATTACTACCACTCGCTCACGAGTGGGAGTCAACAATGTTTCGACAGATTTCGTATTGTCGCGAGGAAAGTGTTGAAAAACGTGCATATAACTACGCTTCAGTGAGTCCGAAGTACGTAACAACACACAACAATGTCGGCATACAGACATGATATCTGACTATATTCTCACAGAGCCCCGACAGCCTAACTTGTGGACACGAATTACCACAGACGGCAGCTACTGTATTCGCACCGCAGAGCTTTTGTAGTCTATACGCACGTGCAGCCGCCTAACCGACATCTTGTGACTGTACTGACGGTACTAAAAGGTCTTGCGCCACGACCATAAATCTTATCGCACTACTGTAAGCCTAATATTGCGAAATGCAGCCTTGTCAACAGTCACCACAATGTCATGGTTCAGAGCGTCGCTTCCAATGTGGGTTGTTGTCGGGACGGCCTGCAGCTCTCGTGTCGACTGCCAGTCGCATAGCTATTCCGACCTGGCGCCTCCTCAGGTAGTCGACGGACGTGTCCGAAAACCGCCGCACGCCGTCTACGAATGTGACTGGTGAGATCTTCCTGCTCCATCTGACTGGTCACTTCAGCGTTGGTTACACGATGGAACCAGCGAATTCCGAGGATGCGTCGCTGGCATGACAACGTGAAAGGCAAAAACAAACATTAATATTTTCAAGTCTTTTGAAATACACAGCATGTAACAAACATCTCTATAAATAACATCGGCTTGCTGCTTTTCAAATGCGAAATTATGCATTGTGAAAAAAATACAAAAAAAGACAAAAAATAGAGCTACTGGCTGCCAAATATTCGTCGTCGTCAACGCTTAGCCGGTAGAGGCCATAGCGTCGCCCCGCGGTGACCACGCTGGGCTTTCAAAAGTATTTGATTATTTTGTTCAGTAAAAATCTGTTATAAATCAAGCTTTGCTGTTAGAAAATCAGATCAATTTTAGTTGCTTCGCATGGCGAACTTATTCAGTTACTGTGTAGTCAGTTACTTTACGACGGCGACTGTATGCAGTGAAAAAAATGATCCGCATGACAGCACGCGTTGAAGGATTAATTTGCCGCTGTCTATTCGATTTTGTCACTGTGTCGCCTTATCTGTTCATCTATGGCGACAACGTTCTTTTCACTGAGCGTGCGCTTGGTTTGCCGTTACATTTATTTGGTTGGTGCAATACACTGCAATTTTTCACAAACAGCTCAGCTAACCCCTTAAATCACAGGGTGTGAGCTGCGTGCATTTACGTCATCACAATGCTACTCTTAAGCATTTAACTTCTCACAAGTTATTTGAGTTTTTCTACGTTTGGCTTGTGTGTTCGAAAATCTGCTAGCACTATACACATGCGAACGCACCAACAAGTTACTGATTGGCTCATTGGCGTGTTTTTTTCTAAAGAACCCTTGCAATTATCCGCATAAAAATTTGCCGTCACAAACTATAGAGTAATGCTGTGTACGATTGTCGAAAACTTTTCCCGAAATTTTTGGTTGATTTCGAAACGGTTGTGAAGTAAGGCGACTAAAAGCATTAAAAATTCGCCGTTTTGGACTACGTGACTGTTGACTAACGCCTACGCTCGAAAACGCTAGCAAATATCCGCATAATTCTTGCATCGCCGAATCTAGAGTGCATGCCAAACATTTTTTTTGTCGCTAACAGTATTACTCTTTTTTGATATACTCACCCAAAAAGACGGGGCTAAACATCTACTCAAACCCACTCAAAGAGCAAACGTTGACACAAAATGGCATTGACGGTCACACATTTTACGGATATTGATACTTGGTAAGCTCACAAGGCACATCGTCCCGTTGTATAATAAGATTGGCTTTAACTTTAAAAATTGCGAAAATAATTATGGCGAGCAAAATCAATAAAAATCGCTCTTTTCCACCGCCCCACGTTTGTTTTTAGCCTCTTCTGAAGGGTCTGAGGGAACATCTCGATTATTCGCCTAGACCTATTATGCTACTTGGAAGTAGAATCCTTGGGTTGTGTTTTAAACTGCAGCTTACAGTAACGGTCTATCTTTTTTAAACTTTTGTCGTGAGCGTCAACAGATGTAACTTGGTCACGTCAGCGGCGTCCCGGGTTAAAAAAGTAGGAAACAGAAAATTGCATTTTTCCGACAGACAACTAAAAATGTCCGACAAGGGAAATCAGGTATCAGTTTTCACAATTTAGCTTTGCTCCTAGATTTGAAAAAATGAAAATTTTTGTTTGAAATTTAATGCTATGGAATGACATTTTTACGAGAAAAATATTTTGACATGCTAAAATGTAGACGAGGAGATTGACCCGCTGCCATTGTCCGACAACACTGCAAGCACGTAGGCACCTGCATGCTATAGACCCTACAGTATTTAGTGTCGGCTTATCTGTCACTGTCACATTCTATTCAGTTCGAGCGCTCGTGGTCTTTTTATCTAATATAACCTGCGCTTATTTGGTCTCCCGCCGTTCGGCCTCAGTCGGTGCACAAAAAAACTAGGCCTAATATTTCACACGGTAGCGTAACGACAGTAGCGTGAGGTGTAATTATAAGCTTAGATGTGATGATGGTTTTACACTTACAGTAGGCCCACATCAATACAAGCGCCTTGGCGTAGCAGAACAAGACTTATTGCACTGAAAAATTGTGAAATATGTGAGGTTAAGCATTGTCTTTATACAGTATACATAATATCGGTAGTTGGTATTATAAAATACGTTTGTCGAAACATCGGGCTTTTATCCATACAATGTGTGTGATACACATGACGTGTGCGTTGTATAAGACTTAGCTGCTGGCCGTGTTTCTGTTTTTTTTTGTTACTGCACTTTAACTTAGCTTTCTTTAGTAGACCAAGCAGTAGTTTGTAACTTAGGCGTACTCCGGCTGCATTGCCTATTTTTGTTTGAGTGTTGGATTGCCTGGTTGACAAGTTTATGCCACGACGCATCTGTACACCGTCTGAACCGTTAATTTGAGAGATACGAAGGTCCTATAGTCACCCAGTAGTGACTCATAGCTTTTACATCTTACGGTGGTACCAGGTCGTTTGCTTTGTATTAAAGATGCGGCTTTTATTTGAGACCCAACTTGTACCAGAAATTTTACAATATTATACTGATAAACAAGAAATTTGAGCAACTACTCACGAGACGCACGAAAGCCTATAGCAGTTCTTGTTCGCAAATAGTTTATCTCCAGCCATTTCGTCACAGTTCATTCTTGTAGTGTGCGCTGCAGCCGAAGATCGCAAAAATTAATAAAACCCCTTATTTTGGAAGTTTAAGGTCTTTCAAAGTCATCAAAGTTGGTACGACTGAAAAGCTCGTCACTAGTGCTTGTTGTGACAGGCAGCATGCGCATGCCTATCTGCAACCGTTTTCACGAAAGACTGGCCAACAACGGTAAAATAACGACTTTTACGGGGGTACCCCACTTTGATGCCCTTGTGCGCACTGCGCAGGTTTTCTTGAAAATTGAGACTTGGACCTTTGAAATCTACGTTCAATGCTAAAAATTTCATCGCAGCTTGTTCTTGTCTATCTCACTTGATTTCGGCGCAATTTGCTGAAATGTGTCTCGTAGCCCGAAATCGGCAAAAATTCATACAAACCCTTATGTTCGCGTTCAAGGTCATCCAAGATCATTGAATTCGGTGTCAATCGAAAGCCAATGTATAATTTTTATTACTAATTAATAGTAACCTAAGCTCTATCTTGCACCGTTATTGAGATACAGCGACTTATTGGCTAAAATCGCAAATTTTTTCCACCCCCTTTCATTTAACGCTCTCGTTCGGGGTGACCCCCTTCGAATTTATGGAAAAGCTTTACGGTTGTTAAAACTAAAGTCTTCCTGGCAACCAACAGTAAAAATTTAGTAATACTGGCTTGCACCGTTTTTGACTGATCTACACGTGTGACAGACGGACAGACGGACAGACAGAATTGCGGTGGCAGAGTAAATGACTGCATCATCGTTCGGATTTACTTCGCGCTATTAGATTGTGTCCAATCTAATGTATTCCTCGCGCGCATTAATTATTCCTGTATTTTTCTAAGTGCTTTTTCGTTCCTTTCAACTTGTATTAGAGATCCGGCATCAATTTGAGACAGGTCTAATATTATATTAATAGTGACTGGCGTCGCGGTCGTTATTGGAAATTGTCTCCCCGTCTCTCTGGCACTGTTATCAAACTATGGCGCCTCAAAGATAATGACGTCACGACTTTGACCTTTCTGGGTCACGTGACGTCATCGGTCACGTGACCATTCAACTCGCTATGGTTGACTTACTATAAGTGTTCCATAATGATCATGCGTCTATCTGACACCGTTACGGAGATATGGCGCTTCAAAGATAATGGGGGTAACGACCTTGACCTTTTGGGGTCACGTGACGTCATCGGTCACGTGACCATTCGACTCCCGTGGGTTGACTTTCAATGGATGGTCCATAGTGATCATGTGTCTATCTAGCTCCGTTATTGAGATATGGCCGTTTGAAGTTCTTCCAGGAAAGCTCTTCCAGGAACAGAGGTCGGGCGTCGGTCGGTCAGTCGTCAATATAACACTAATCCCACATTACTCCTCTCCGATACGTTAGAAACGTAGCGCGAAAGGAGTAAAAATCAATCGATATTCGAAGTCTGAAGTTGTCCAACATCGCACGTACTTAACATGTTTTTGGCCTTCAAAATTTTTCGGGCCCCACAAATTTTGGGACATATGTTACGAAACGGAACACACTTCCCATCATGTGACAAAGGTTCACGGTGATTGGCCGACGGAGCTTAAATATCTCGCACTGAAAAAAAGAAACGCCAGCAAAAATATAAAGTATTTCTTTACTAATGTACGGGCGGCCTAATATACAGATAATACAATATTTTGCAAATGTGGGTAAGCGTATCACAAACGCAGTGAATGTGATGCAATAATTGCATAGTTTTGTAATTAACACACAACGTTCTAAAATTATCATTTCGAATAGTTGATCTAAAACAAGCTTGTGGTGCAGAGGAACCACACAATTGGTTTAAACATGTCTTGGATGGTATTAATAGGTGTGCATTTTTCAGCATTAAAGGTCAGAAGTGAATGTCATCAAACAAAAAAACCTCCAAATATGTTACCAATCGTGACTAAATGCTTAAGCCTACTTATGGCTTACGGGCACATCAGCGGCGTCGCCCACTGCACACTGGACGTAGTGTGGGCGCGTACACATTATTACACAGACGGCCGCACACATGCCAACACAAGGCGTGCTGACGTCTTTGTTTGTCGAATATGGTTTCTAGGTTATCGCGAAACGTTTTCATACAAATCGTCAGCGTTTTGCAGTTCAGAGTAAACGACTGCATCATCGTTCGGCTTCACTTTCGGTGAAGTGACTTTGCCGCCGCCACCTTGGGCACCGAACTCAATATTCGCGTAGATGATGTTAGGCTTTGCTCCATCAGCGGTTAAATCGCCGTTGTGGTAAACGTTGTCGTCACTCTGCTGCTGCTGCTGCTCTTGATTACGTTGGTCACTGCTTCACAGGCAATGCCGACAGTTCATAAAATATTATAATATGCAAAGTATTCCTCTATTTCTGTAAAAATATGACTTACAAACGGTACGAAATAATATTATGATCTGAGCTTTGTTTTGTTTGATGGCGATCGCATTATCGTTCTTATTTTATGCTGCATATGGTCAACAGCTGTCATTGAAAAACTCTTATTTGATAATTAATTAGTAACAATTAAATCAAGTTTTAAAAAAATGTGATGACATCGAATCAACTAAAAGCCGTTGTTTAACCAAAAAACAAACGACAAAAAGCAGCCTTTCCTAAAAATTTTGCTAATCAGGTTTTTGTTTCAACTAGTAAATGTGAAAAATTCGAAAATGTCTTTGACTTATGGTCCTAAAAGTCATATTCTTTTTAAAAAAGTTGTAAAGGTTTTTTAGCTACATATTTTGCAAATTGTTATCAAGCTAAATGGAACGATTCACAAATATCAAAAATGTACTTAAAACGACATAAATTATGTTTTGTATAAAATTAGTAAAACACTGTTTCAGAAAATGTTTTTGCATACGTATTTAATTTATTTAAGTCAGTGATTTTAACGTCGCAGTTAAATGTGGTGAAATATTCAATAAAAACGTTATTGCATATTCTCCACAGAATGAGCTAGTAAAAGCATCTTTAAAATCAATTATCATTTAACGAAAAAAACATAGAAAACGTGGAAAGTTTTTTGACACGCAGTGTAGATAAACAGTTTTGTATTGAACCTGGATAAGCGGAAACGACGACGTCTTAGTAAAACGACGACGACGATGACGACGATGACGATTACAACGACAACGGCAACGACAACACTGACAATCAGACCAAGTGGTAAAGTATCGCCTGAACACAAAACACAGTAATCACACCACAGGTTACAACATTTGACCTAACATTGTAAACGAAAATAGTGCGCCTGAAAGCCGGCTGAGATGGTTTAATTTGCCGCATTCTGTCAATGCTAACAATTTTTAAAACATTTTCGATGTTAAAAAATAATCGGAGATCTGCGCGTTTTGTACGCTGAAATATTCTGGCAAAAGCAATTTTATTGCGTTTTAGGTTTTTCGTCTAGCAAGTTCGATAATCGTTGCTATCACAGACAGAAGTTGACAAACTGACAGTAGTAACAGTAGAAGTCGTACTCGTTATATTAACTTCAGTTGTTGTTGTCGTTGTAGCACCTTCTGTTGTTGCTGCTTGTGTTGTTGTTATCTCTGCAACACAACGAGAAAACATGACACAAAGCTGTCGATATCGATGAGGAACGACCGCGTTATGTGAATACATTTCTTTTAATTTAATCGTAAGGTAAAAGTGCCATACCCCAGAGGGGCGCAAACGGGGTGTTCATCCTTCTTTCTTAAACCTTTGAGCCCGTAGGTCGATAGACCACTGAGTCCGTGACGCATGGCCAGTGCGACGCCTTGCAGACCTGCGGTTACCTTCCAAGCCGCAGAGCGTCACCGCCCTTTGATCGATATCAAATTATGCTGCTTGGCACATAAGTGTAAACAACTTGCCCAAGGTCGCTACCTGACAGCGTCCCGGCTCGGAGTCGATCCTGGGACCTTTAATTCGGTTACCAATCCGGCTTGTTAACACTACACTACCAATCCACAATATTTTATCGCAAATCTAGTAAAACTTATAGTCATGAACGACCAACCGTTGCGGCGATCATAACTTTCACAGTGTACAAGAACGATACTCAGTGCACCAAATAAAACAAAAACTTGAGAGCAGAAAACAAATTCATCTCAATAATTGTTTTATTGAGAGACTTGCTATTTGAGCAGTTTGTGATAAAACAATGTACCTGTCAGCGTGTCTGACTGGCAGACAACACGGTGTAGCTCGTTACAACGAGATGCTCTCCACTGACCAGTTGTAGCAACGACACAGTTGTAGTCGGAGTTTGGATGTTTTGGAGGGTTATTGGGTAGAGTTGATGAATCAACGTTAAACTTATTGTACAGCACGTCATCGCCATCTGATGCAAATCAACTCAAATTAAAACAACATAAAAAAATTCAAAACGACAGAACATTTAGTTTCTATCGGCGTAAATTTAGGACTTGCCATTTGAAAATGAAAGGCGACTGAAAAATCGATCGCGCCGCACAAAGTAAGCAATCGATATGCGATCAATATTATGATAAAGTTTGATGAGTGTAGAACTGTAGACGCTAAGATCAAGGGTCTCTCCCCCTCAGCGCCAACTAGCAGTTGCTCCCAAGTCGCACCAACTCCTTCACTCACTTTCTTTTTTTTCTCTTCCTTCCTCTTTTCCAACTTCTTTTTTTTGAAAAAGAATTTGCTAGTGATCTACAAAGGCTGGGATGGAACCCTGGACGCAAATGCATTTTTACAATTTTTGGGTTTTTAAGGTGTATTTCATGGCAAAATATTAAGTCGTTTATGTGCAATGCAAAAATTCCCCCAGCTGACACCCCAACTTTTTCCACGAAACATCCTGCTTCCAGCAGTAGATAGAATGGACGTTTCTTGCTAAAACTATGGCCTAACAACGTCATTATTGACGTTCGATAAGCGCTTACACAAATCCACAAGCAGAAAAACAATAAAAAAACAACAAAGCAGCAATGCTACAAATAAAATTTTTAAACGTAATGACCAAAAAGTGTAGGAAACGAGTATCTTGATAAAGAGTTTTCGTATCTTCCACGCCTGCTGAAATTTGCTTTTCGATTACCATACGACAGCAAAGTGAAAACGTAGGGCAAATTTTAATCAATCGACCAAAAATCACTGAGCTTCGCCAGCAAGTAGGCGATCGAAAATCGATCGCCTGGCGGTCGTTTAGACGATCGATTTAGGCGATTGACCGATCGATAGCCTCAAACGGCAAGCCATGCGTAAATATTCTAAACATTTTTATTTGCATAAAGTGTTTTTTTTTGCAAAAGAAAACATCAGTATGTTCGAACCTGGCCAGGTCCACCATGACTTCAACAAGCCAATCCAAGCATTCTCCGACAGCAGAGACCGCCTTGGGACGTATTGACGAACGTTGTCATCAAAGACGGCCAGAGTGGCGTTGTTAGACAGACATCTGTTGACTGCTGTGAACCAGCGAACTTTCTCTTTGTGAATCTTGTAACATGTCGAGTTGATTTGAAACGTGTCTTCGCAGCTTACATCTGTAAATCACTTAAACGTCTTAGTGCTACGGCAGAAGCTATGCAGATGATTAGGCCCACAAAAAAATCTGAGATAATGCTTATGTGACGCGCGAGAGCCTATAGCAGTTTCTGTTCGCAAGTTGGCTTGATCTATTTTCATCCATTTTGCCGCAATTCAGTCTTTCGCAGTCAATAATCGCAAAAAAGTACTACAGAACCATTTTTGGAATGCAAAGTCATTCAAGGTCATGTATGTTGATACCGCTAAAACATGTCTTTAGTGCTTGTATGATAGGCAGCATGTCTGTGCCTGTCTGCAACTGTTTCCAGGCTAGACAAACCAATAGCAAATTAATAACCACTTTTAGTTGGTACCCCTTTTGACATCGTCGTGCGCAAGTTTCGTTAAACATAAGGAGCCAAAATTCAAATTGCTAAAATTTACATTAAATGCTAAATATTTTCCGCAAGTTGTCTTGGTCTATCTTTAGCCATTCTGGTGCAATTTAATTTTAAAATGTGTGCCACAGTTGAAAATCGCGAAAAAATTTACTAAAATTCTCCATTCTGGAGGTTTAAAGTCATTCAAAGAAAAAAAGGAAAAAAGAGAAAAAAGAAAAGGACAGCGTTAGTGAGGGAAAAAGCAGAGAGAAAGGCCAAGTTACTCCAGTCTCAAAAAGAGGCAAAAGACAAACAAAGGCAATATGAATTTGAGAAAGCTAAACTGGCCTTTGAGCGCGATCGTGAACGGGCTAAGTATAGTTCTCAACAACGTCAAGAGGAGGAGCGCGAAAGACATAGAAGTAAATTGGAAAAGTTTTAGAAGCAAATGCAATTTCGTGCAAGAGAATATGTGATCCCACCACAAAGTAACTGGAGACGAAGCTGCTGACTTTATCCAGATACAGTATGAAGCCGAGTAGGTTGCTGATGTTAGCCGAGTCAGCACAGATGACATTGGTCTATATTCACTAGGCCGAGGCAGTGGTAAAGCTCCGAAGATGCCATAGTTTGATGAAGAAAGGGACTTTATGGATAGCTGCTTGGGTCGATTCGAGAGATTTACTACATGCCAGCTGTAAAATCGAGTAGACTGGGCTTTGTACCTTTTGGCTCTACTTAAAGGTCGTGCCCTAGATGTGTACTCCATTTTACCATCTAGGGCACGACCTTTAAGT
>Ga0209671_1000625_pt1 | contig 24796 bp, 9 predicted proteins | sample WorMetHERISLAND2_2_FD_187401 | JGI IMG/M metagenome (GOLD analysis project Ga0209671, IMG submission 187401) | Marine gutless worms symbiont microbial communities from Max Planck institute for Marine Microbiology, Germany - Olavius geniculatus... | ecosystem: Host-associated > Annelida >... | reverse complement strand
CCCCAAGCCTCACTCATACTCTTCCGCCCCCTCCTATTCCAAATTTTTGGATTTGTCACTGTTCGGAGTAAGTAGACAGCACATGACACATTTTCTTAATAGACATAATAAACTCGTTTGACGTCACGTCATGGACCGGTGCACGGCCAAAGTGACGGTTACACAATCATGTTGCAAAAAGCCACTGGGTGCGAGGCCTAAAACTGTACCGAGGTGAATCCCCATAAGGCGGGCTGCGGCCGGGCGCCAAGGCACGTGACGATGACATGTGACCCGGACATGCCGTGCCGGGGAATTACCGGTGACGGGCGTTTAGACGTTTAGGGCGTTGACGTTTCGACTTATCGGCTAGCGCAGTGGCCTAGGCCTGTAATAACGACGATGAAACAGCGGCGCTGACGCAAACGTTACTGTCTGCTAGTCGAAGCAACACACAGCTGTAGAGGGAGTCAGATTGTTAGTGCATGTTCTGACAGAAATAGTCATATCAGGCAGTGACGAATTAACTCACAACACATCGGAATTTGGCTGGACGTAAGATGACGTCTACGGGTCCTGCGAGCAGCGTCGACGATCCGGCGTCGACAAAGTGTGGGTCAGGCAGTGCACCGCCACCGCCACCATCACAGCAGCACAGCGTTCCCGTTGTCATATGGGATATCCGGTCCCTTACGACGCCAGTAGCAGTTGGACCGCTGGACGTTGCCGAGGGCGACGACGACGACCACCAGGGTGGACTGACTGCAGGGACTGGAGATCGAGACGAGAACCCGCACTGCGAGAGACACGCCGAGCGCATCGCAGAGCTGTACTGCCGTCGATGTGAGGTAGGATAACTATTGCATATTAAGAAAGTAGGGTTAAAGGTCGTGCAGAACATAACTCTTGAAGGAAATCCACCGCAGAGCTATCCGGAGCGTCACATGCCATATGGGATCACACAGTGATACCTGCCGTCACCCGACAAAGATGAACGCGCCCCGCTGCAACTCCAGCCAGGCAGGCCAGTATGCCTACACGATTTACCTACCACTGAGGAATAGAATGCTGAGTTGACCTTGGTGTTGGTTGTATGCTTAGCTTATAGGGTGTTTACACGATCCAGCAAACGTCCAGCATTACATTTGCTGGAAGTTTGCTGGATCGTGTAAACGCCCCATAAAGAGGGAAAGTCAATAATCACTTGGCAGCTTAATTTGTTAGTAGCCTATAAGCCACATACTTTGACTTCTGTGGTGTCCCTTTAACAATCTTGCTATACTTCTTTTGCAACCCCAGCTGTCGTTATGTGCATGCTACGTGATTTTGTGCTAATAAATTCCACGAATTGATTGACTGACTTGATTGACAGGTGCCGATCTGCCTGGCGTGTGCAAGCACCAGACATCTGCCGGCATCGGGTCATCGTTGCTGGGACATCGCCGACGCGGTCGATCACTGCCGCGATAGACTGGCGGAGCGACACGGCGAGCTAACGGAACATTACACGACCTGCCTGCGACGTATTGAGGACACCAGTGCCGCCATCGACTCCATACGTTGTAAGTCTTGATGTACACGTGTTTCTTGCATATTTTCGTTAAATATGTCAAGTGGTGTGTTAACAGTGTGTACAGAGCGACGTAAATAACCTGAACTGACACGGTTTACTTTTTGACTAATAGGGTGTTTGCACGATCCAGCAAACGTCCAGCATTAGCACGTGTATTTTGAATACATTTGCTGGAAATTTGCTGGACGTTTGCTGGATCGTGCATGTAAACACCCTATAACTAACCAATGATCAACCAGGGCTAGCCTATTGGCCATTGGTTGACGTGTACGTGAACGTAGCCACGTAGGTTGACACTAGTAACCTTGCCTCTCTCTGCAGCGATTTGACATTTTTAGCGTTATTGGAGCGTTCGATATAGCAGCGTCTTCATAGCGTGTATGAAGATGTAGTCAATCTGGAAAATCGCTCTTTCTTTCCCTCATCGGAAGTCTAATGCTGGCCTTCGGATACAAGCGGTACGGTCGGCTCACTCAAGCAACAGCTGGGTTTCTTGATATCGTTCCAGATGAGACGGAGCAGCAGGAGACGTCGATTCGACGTCAGTTCGAGGAGCTGCGTCTGCGTCTGGAACAGGATCACCAGCAACTGATCCACGACCTGGAGATCGGTCGGAACGCCCGCATCAAAACGCTCAAGAAATACGTCTCAGAACTGCAGGCGACCGCCGTCAAGCTCGGCGGACAGACTCAGCAGCTCCAGCACATGGTTATCACTTATTTGATTGCTTTATTTATTTTGCTCCCAAGGTAGGGTGCGCCATTCCATATAGGGCTCAATATTAAATTACGGAAATTATGCTTGGAATAGTCGCGGTGCGGACTCAGAAATTGGGAACGTGTCTGCCACGTTAAAAAGTTTGGCAGCGAACGACGAGCGCTGGAACAGGAACAACGTTTCTCTCGGCTCAGTTGTCGCCTTAAGTGTGTTTCGATTTGCGCCAGGAACTGGTGGGCACTGACACTGATTACAGGGACAGGTGTTTCCACGGCTACTAGGTCTAGAAAGAAGTCATGTGTCTTGCTGGGAGAGCTGCCGCCTATTACGTTCTTTCTCTAGCAGGTGCTGTATTTATTGATAACAGCTTATGGTTTATATGCACGAAAAGTCATTCACTGTAACATAACGGTGTCACCGCAGGAAAACACGATAGCAGACCTGTAAATCTACCGGCGGTAGGCTAATAGTTAGGGCTAGGTTAAGTCAGAAATGACAGTCTGAGGTCGAGGAAGACTTTATAATTCCATACTGTGTGCAGGTGGCGTCTGGGACGGCAGTCGACGTGATCAGCGAGTGTGTCAGCTCATCGGCGGCTTCAGGGTTCAACCTGCTGTCACTCATAGAAGAACCAGGCGACTACACGCAGCCAAAGTTCACCCGATCAGCCCTACTTGAGCAAACAGACAACTTGGTCGGACAGTTCGTCGCCAACCCGGATGCCAGTAAGTCGAATAATTATTGCAATGCTGCAGTCTGCAGTGCCGTATACCGGTTTGGTTTAGTCGGTAACGTCGTTGGTAGCATCAGCGAAGTTGATCAACGCCGGGCTCGGTTATTACATAGATGGGTGACCGTCAGCAGACGGCTAAACCATCAATCTAAGTATGTAATTAGCCACCCAGGTCAACTCAGCCTGGCCATTCCTCCGTGGGTAGGCGCGATGAGTACCGGTGAAAGCTGGAACGCAAAACAAGCAAATCGCTAGCTCCGTGTCCGTGGTCTGGTAGTGTGAACTGGTGTCTGACTGAGAGCTAACAAAACTGAGATCAGCCCCGCCTCGTTATGAATTTATATATGGCTCGGAAAAGACTTGACTTTATGATCGTAAAGTTGCGTTGCGCAGCTTGATGCACGTTTTTTTCTGTTTTTGTGTTTCTGTATCTTGATTACGGGTTGTTTGCTATCCAGATACGCCGACTACGCCGACCACGTCGCCTTTGGCTGGTGGTCCCGCTACAGAACGCAAACGTGGTGTGGAATGGAAGTGCGACAATTGCACGCTTGTGAACCACGACACCGACATCGAGTGCCGTGCGTGCGGACACGCGCCGTGGAAACAGCAACTGGTCAGTCTGCGCTTGCCCGCGTCAGGCACCGCTCTCGCTCAGAAACAGTCCAAGACCGTCACTGGGGCCGGCGGCGAAGGGCCAGCAGGTAAGAACCGACCGAATTTCGTTTTCGTTTTCGTTCTCGGCGCAGAAAAAAATGATGGTTTATGGCGATTTTGTGGTCATTTTTGTTTTCTTCCGAACCTAAGCAGGATATGCATGTAACACGCATGGTGACAACAACGTGATAGGCCTGCCAGTGAAAAACAAATAAATCATTCCTGTAGAATTTCGTCGTTTTCGTTCTGATTCTTTACCGACAACAAAACCGAAAACAAAAAGCAGAGTTTATGTTTTCGGTTTCGTTTTCGGCGGAGAATTTTGCTTAATGCCGCAGAGCAGCTGTAATCAGACCAACGAAGCAACTTGACAGGCGAAAACGCAGAAAACACAATGTAGAATTCGGCCATTTTATTTTGACTAATGTAGCCTACTGAGCATTTCCGAACACTGGCGGATATCAATTTCGTATGCAAAAATTACAATTATATGTAGCCTAAATGATGTGATTGAACTGGTCAACTGCAGTGAGTCTGAATGTTGATGTGCTTTAATTACTTAGAAATTTTGGCTTCGTTTTCGGTTTCGTCCTCGGCCGAAAACGTAGGTCGTCTACGTGTAAACCGGTTCATGTATCTGTAGGGCTGGACCAGCATGGACGCATTGCGAAATGGACATGCAGTGTTTGTACTTTAGTCAACGACTGGAACACTACTCAGTGTGCCACGTGCGACACTCCATTGATAGGTAAATTAATCTTACTGATCATCTAATTATTTTTGAATGTTAGTTATAATTAGCAAATTTGTATGCAAAATGTGCTCGAACTTAGATTTGTTATTTTGCATTTCTGTAAGAGCAGTTTATGCCTGTTGGTGTAATGCCAAATAGCAGTGTCTCGTGTAATATGTTTTACTGACGAATAAACAGTCCCGTAGCCAGAAATGTGAATTAAGTTGCCTTCCCCGCCCTCACCTCCCTTTCTTTCCCTTCGCTCCCCTTCCCTCCTTTTCCGTCGATTTTTTCTCTCTTTTTTCCTTTTTTGTTAGATATAAGACCCTTAACTTTTAGGCAGGGAATTTGGGGGGGCGCTATGAGTACCCCTGGCGGACTCTGGCGCGGAGCCCCAGCTGAAATAAAATTTAGTACAATTATAGTCCTCAAATATGAGATTTGGTTGCAGCAATTTCAGTCATTTTCCTGAGTCCCTAATATCTGTTTTTAACCAAAATTTAGATTCGAGGTCTGGGCCCCTCGACCCTCCCTTGTCTACGCCACTGCAAATAAATGATTGACTAATTGATTTCTAGCTGACCGACGTCGACACCACCGGTCGACAGATGAAGCGTTTACTACAGCGATGCAGCACCAGTCACGTCTGCACACCTCCCCCTCCGCCGTACAGGTCTCGGGTCGCAGGACGCCCAGCCCGGGCATAATCATTGGAACGATGAACCAGGGGACGCAGACTGAGCCAAGCGTCGACCGTCTCCAGTCAGCGCAGAAGGTAATCTATTCCTATACCCGACGGGCGCAAGAAATAGAAAAAGAGGTTTTGTTAAGGGTGTAGATCAAAACTTTTCCCTTCTTAAAGATGGAAAGGAGCCCAAAGGAGAAGGTACTTGAGCCCGTAAGTAAGGGGGAAGGGGAGTTGCGCCCGAGTTTGATTTTAGATTTGAGGGGATAGAAGCCACTGACAATTTAGCCTATTGATATTTTTACATAATGTGTAGGCTATTAGTTGAGGCTACCGTATTGGTGACTAGACACTAGAGTAAAATCCGAATGGCCACTAGGCCATTTGGCTATAGCTCGGTCCGCCGTAGCCAGGATTCGCCATAGCCAATGTGCATGGTCCACGCCAAAGTCAAGATGTAATATATTTCTGTTTCTAATTCTATTACTAACGCTAACCATAGGGGGCCTAAACACCGCGCTGTTCAAACTAATCCCCCTTTGGACTATTGAACCGTCTTCTACCGTAAGGTCTGTTTTAAGCTTGCTGTGTCTTTCCGGCTGTGTTTCATAATTTTTGACGCGCTACAGCTATGCTGTAGGCGTCTTTGGTACGAATTGTTATCTGGTCTGTCTGTCTGTATGTCACGGATGTATTGTGGCTAAACGGTGCAAGATAGGGCCTAGTATACTATTAATCACAGGAAGTGGCATATTGGTTTTCAAATGACTGAAAATCATTGACCTTAGATAAACTTGAAGATCAGTACTGCAACAGGAATTGTATAGGCTGTAGCGCATTTTCCCTAGCGACAGCTGGGCTTCTTGTATAGTTTTAAGGTACTTGTATTTTTGGTAAGAAAATAACGACGATGTTGACTGATTGAAGGTGTTCGGTCGACTGTGCCAAGCAGTGAAGCGGGTGGGTGGCAGGACTCCTACGTCCAGTCGAGAGGGAAGTCCGCAGCCGTCACCGCTAGGTGGCGCCACTGCCGCAGAGTCAACAGCCACTGACCCAACGACCACCACCAGCAGCTGGTCGGCGCTGGACAACGCGATGGCACGCTGGCACTGCAGCCAGTGCGGTGCGGACGACAACACGGACATCGAGTGCGAATGGTGCGGATTCGCCGAGGACCGTCCTGCCGTCAGGTTCTCCCGCTGCACCAGGGATTCGCTGGCGACGGCCATCTTCGGCAACCACCCCTGCGCGCCCTCCCTGCAGTAAATAGGCCTACGGATTCGCTCAGCCAGTGGCGTACGTCGCGAGGGAGTGGGCGTGAAAGCGCGAAGCGCTCGATCCTCCCCTAATTTTTTGACAATTTTCTGACATTCACGAAACCAATTAACTTTCAAAGTCGTGTGACTGTGACATTTGACGTATTATCTAGCTATCTATAGTATACGGGTACACTTAGCTTGCATGTCGTGTTGTAGCAGTTTATCCATTCCCATAGAATATCGTTGATTTCACTTATGGATTTTTTTGGCGATTTCGGGCTGCGACACAAGTATATATCATTCACAAGGTGGCGCCACGCTACTATCGTTATGCGATTTAGATAGAGAATTTGGTATTTGTATATTAACTTAGCGTGAACACCCCAATTTTCAGCTAAACTATTGAACCGGAACAGCGATAGGCTTTCACGCGTCTTGTGAGCATTAGCTCAAGTTTCTTGTTCTATTTCGCTGCCTTTATGTACATGTAGCTGAGCTTTTTCACGATTTCGGATATATTATTTTGTTATGGATTGCGATTTTGCCGGCAGTTATTAGAATAGCCGTATCGTAATACTAGCCTGTTATTAATTGGAGTCGCTTTTTGCAGCACAAACGATTCTGTCTATTGCTGTACACATTTCTCTGTAGAGTAGTCTGTCTGTCTGTGGTCTGACGGTCACATTCGTGCGCCCTGCTTAAACCATTTGACGGATTTGGATGCCATTTAAAAGCAGGTAGCCTACACTTGTGGGGTTTAATGATACACTGTGCTAGATAGGGTCCCTGACCGTTTAAGAGAAGAACAATTTTTGGGTCGACTCCCAGCCAAAACATGCAATTGCAAATTGCAGCCAAACCGTTAATTTTATGTTGCCATCTGGCGAATACAAACGAGAAGTTAGCGATTTCGCCTTTTACCAAATTACTTCGGTTTTTGTCTAACGTGTACGTAGTTTCCGTTTAACATGTTTTCCTGCTGTCGCTTTAAATTCTGTAGTAGGCCTACTGTTGTTAAGGAAACACACGCTCATTGATTGATTAAACTGGCAAACATTTCGCTGAATTTGCGTTGAAACAAACTCTCCAAGGTAAAATCTTTGTTGCATAACTTTTCATAGGTCGAATGTCTTTTTTTGTACTGTTTTTGTCGTCGCCAATCACCAGTCGTTGTCGTTGCCCATTGTCCTGTCAAGGACTGGAGGATCTAAGTGTTAAGTAAGTAATCATCAACGAAGCAGCGATTACTGCACCGTGTACGAATAAAAAAATCATCCGCAAATTATTCTGCGCGGTTCTTAGTTTTATTTTTGAGACGCAGATAACTCACGCAACGCTGAATCGGATTTTTACGCACATTAATTGTCGACACGCCTATTTTCCCGACAAGACGACTAGGCTACGCTAAAATTTAGCGCGTATAACCATAACCAAATTATTCTTACTGAAATAAAACTGAACATTCACGAATCCGCCTCTAGCCGTAACAGTATCAACAACATGACACTCCTATAATTCGTTGGTCATTTTATACCATGGCTGATGCCTGCAGTTTATTATTCATCACATGACTGTTAATCACCCAGCTCACGAATGATTGTTAGCCATTTTCGACTGAGAATAGTAACAGTCTTTGGAGCACTTTAGCTGCAACATTGTTACCGTGACTGAAATTACTTTATATTTTCGCTAGATAATAGTCGATTTTCAAAAGTTTGCCGGCACTTGTAGTATAAAATATACGATAGAGGATAGAGTAGAAAGCAACTAAACTGAACCGAAATAAGTTCCTGCCGACGAATTGCTAAAGCGACATGTAGGCAATGGTTAAACTGTTGTTGCGCAATTGGCAGCAGCGCAACTCGAACTGAACTGAGGTATCAGTTCAGTTCAGTTCACTTTTATTGTTTTGTACATTCTCATTAAGGGATTACTAATCGTTCTCGCATTTAAAGGATATTAACTACGTCAGCCATCCGTCACGCACGAATTAGGCCTATAAGTCGCCTGAATAGGCCCAAGCTTACACAATGTAGAGGCCTATTGTCAGTAATTGTAGGCCTATAGTCATGCGTGCCAGCTTGATGAAAAGGAAATGGCATCGATTGACGGCTAATGGCTAATGGCTACTGGCCACGATTTTTTCACCGTTTCCTGAACCACAGCGTCTCAGCTAGAGCTCTACACGGGCCGAAATTTCATGGCCCGGCCCGACGTCGTTTCGGCCCGGCCCGGAGTTATTAAAGCCCGGCCCGGCCCGGCCCATAGACAAAAATTAAAAAGAACAACGTTTTGCACAAATGGCGCCAATCGATTACTAAACGACAACAGTCCAAAACTGATATAGTTAGAATCGTCATTGTCCTATAGGCGAACAACAATAAAACCTTAGGCCTGTTTATTGGAATCTGTAAGATTAGGCCTATCTTATGCAAGAACAGAATGCGGTCAACGTTGTCTGGTGAGAGAGCAGTGGGACGTTCAGATACGGACTCAGTGCATCCAGCAACAGTGCAGCACTGAACGATCGCTCACTCGCTGCGTTACAGGAAGATAGGGCCTACTGCAAAGCTGCAAACCCCTGACGAGAGGCCTGTGCGATGGCCACCACTGGCTGGCAAGAAAAAGTTGCAATAGGCGTCATTCCAGCGTAATCTGATAGGCCTATTGATGGGTAACTTAGGTCAGTCAGTCTCACGTGCATTAATTGCTACTGCCACTCTAAAGTGATCCCCCACTGCGCCGCTATCAAAAGAGGGAAAGCATGGAAGTATGTAGAAGGCCATTGACAGACAGAGCCCACCGTGGACCAGAGGGTGTCATTCTGCCTCCCCTGCCGACCTAATGGGCCCAAGAGTCCACAATTTCAGATTTTCATGGCGCCATAATATGCAAATCTGACTAATTGTAATTTTACGGGCCTACGCAAACCGGCCCGGACCGGTAATTACTCGGCCCGGCCCGATTTCTAGAAGAAATTTTCAAGCCCGACCCTGCCCGTCCGGGCCTGGCCGGGCCACCGGACCCCCGGGCCCGTGCAGAGCTCTAGTCTCAGAGTCTTTCTGTAGTGTGTGTGTGTGTGCGTGTGTGTAAAAATTTAATAAGCAAGTGCGAGTATGATCAAGTTACGTCAAAGACACCGACTTATACCAAAGATTATTCGTTTGTTTTGTAATCTTTGTTCATACAGCCTATCGCCACCCGTTTTAATCCACAACAGTGGTCTTTTACCGATTATCGTCATTTGCTGGCATTGCTGAGTGCTGACAGAATTAAACGAAATCTTCACTGTGGGCTGCCACAAAACATTAATTTTTGGTGACAAAATTGTGTGCCGTTGAATGAGAGTAGGCCTACTTTTTCGAACGAGGGCGTCAAAGACGGGTACACCGCATTAAAACTTGTTATTTTACCGCTATTGGCTCGTTTAGCGTAAAAACGGTTGCAGGTAGACAGAGTTTTGGTGCTTATCATAACAAGCACTGGTGACGAGCTCTCCGGAAATATTAACATTGATGACTCTGAAGGACGTTAAATTCTCAAGATATACGATGTTTAGTAACTTTTTGCGATAGGCCTATTTAGCTACGGCGCACACTTTAAGAATGATTTGCGACGAAATGGCTTAAGATAGACCACGACAGTCAGCGTATGAAATTTTTTAGCATTAAACTTAGATTGTAGCAGTTCAAATTTCGGCATTCTGGGTTTAAGGACTCTTTTGTACCAGGACGTCAAATATGGCCAAAATATGCGACTTTCGTTATATATTAATTTTGCGTGAAAACTGTCACAGATAAACATAGACTTGCTGCATATCGTAACAAGCACCGATGACGAGCTTTAAAGAATACCAACACTGATAATCTTGAACTACCGTAAAATCTAGAAAAAACTTTTTTTACTATTTTTTTGCGATCTTAGGCTGCTGCGAAGTATACATCAACAGTGAATTGCGCCGAAAAAACGGCCCGAAATTACTAAAAAGAGACCAAGACAGCCGACGTATGATATTTTAGCATACAGCATAAAACGTATCATTTTTAACCGATTGAGTTTCGACCCTCTAAGATCAAGGAGTCTTTCGTTCAGAGACATCAAATTCGGGGACTTTTTCAAAAAGCATTATTATTTTATTGCGCGTTGTACACTGATCCCCCTCTTTTGGCAGCACCGATGTTGTCGCGCGTCATGTAAGCTTTGCTCAAATTACTTCTAAAGTTTTAGGCGCGGTTTAGGGCCTATTGGATTTACCGAGTAGGCTAGTAATAAATAGTTAGTTAACATTGTTTGCTGCGCGGAAAGATAAAGTTTTGCAATTTGCTTGCTTGCTTGCTTGGTGCTGTCCGTCGCGAGCGACGATGACGCTGTGCTAGCTGGTCAGTGACGGGCGATGGCACCGGAGATGACTCCTTAATCCAAAATCGGATGCACAGACTCTGCCACAAATGTGGCAGCGAGGACCAGTTGCAGGAACGCTTGTGACCGTGTGTCGACGAGCTCGACGAGCGTTTGCCTCCTGGTCATAGTTGATGTCGAAGGCCGCCAAACCCTCGTCACACACCTCCCGCCACTCTTCTCTACCGGCCGCCAGTGTCTACCACTGAGCAGGAGGAATTGAGCACTTCCTCAATGTTGCCTTCAGTTGATCAGAGAAGCGCTTCTTCTGGCCTCCAACAGCTCGCTGTCCCTGCTGCAACTCTGAGTATAGAATACGGCGCGGGAGTCGGTTGGACTGCATCCGGATGACATGGCCGACCCATCTCAGCTGGCGCTGCATGATTAAATGTTCCATGCTTTTCATTGCCAGCTGTCACGCGCACCGACTTCATATAGACTAGGCTATACATTGCAGCTCACACTGAGACTACGGTGATTACGTCGCTTTTCATGCGCTCGGTAGTAGGCCTTACTGTTTTCATGCCTCATGGTAATCGTACAGGGCTGTTTTTGCGCAGCCGACTTATGAATATAATCATAATGTGCGTAAACGAACGACATCTGATTAGGTTGATTGATTGAAATGCCGTAGACAATAGTCAGTAATCACTATACGTATATACTCGGCACCTGTAGTGTGTCGACTCAAGACTGATTACCCCTCCAAAGTAGAAACGGCTTGACTGAAAATAACGGACATGAAAATGCAGGACATGGAATTGCAAGACAAAAATAGTGTTAGCATAAAGATCACGTTACATTGCAGTGTGCAATGTTATCAAAAGAAAACGTCAATGAAATGTTACGCAATATAAGTAGTTTATTGTCCGTGCTACACAATTAAAATGAATAAAAAAAATATCAAAATCCCAGCAAAGTTACAGAACTGAGTTCTTTTGTAAGATTCCGAGTCGAACCGCGAGACGCATGTTCCGATGCGCGTTAAGGCAGCGCTGGGCGTCTGATGCTGGGACCGTTTGTCAGAAGAACAATGGCGAATCTACTCAATCTATTCAGCCGTTTCAAACGCTCGTCACTTCACGGAGTTTGACTATTCTTGGCTGTCGTTCTTTGTCTGTTTGACTTACTTAACTGTTATTTTTAATGTCAGTGCTGAAGGAACCACACGGTCTGGTCCGTGACGAGTGACGGCGGCAAGCGGCCTGACGGTTTGACGTTATTGCCATGGAACTCCGGGCGCAGCGCCACTTGGGACGTCACAGTGGTCGACACTCTGGGAAACGTTTATCTGCAGCAGAGTGCCATCACCAGTGCCAGTGCCGCTGAGACTGCAGCTGTCAGAAAAAGGAACAAGTACAACTCACTCAGCGGCACCCACGACTTTTTTGAGTGGCACTGGAACCACTTGGACCCATGAGTGTCAGCACCTAAGAGTTTTTGGCACAAATCGGAAGACGGAAGACGTTTGACCGAGGTGACGACGGAACCCCGTGAAACGACGCTCTTTTTCCAGCGCTTGTCGGTCACCGTCCAACGCTTCAACGCGGCATGCATAGCTGATACGTTCACAATTTCCGAGCCCGCATCGTAAAAATTCCGGACATAATTTTTGTAGTTTAATATTTTAGCAATCGGGAATTGGACACTGGGGGTTTTTAAAGTAAATAAATAAATAAATGAAAATCGCTTAATTTTGACAAAGTGTGAATGTATAGGACTTACTTTTTATAGACCACTCGGAAGAACAGTTTACTATCATTAATTTTCTATCCGTTTGTTTTAGCGGTCGTAGTCACAAAATATCTATATCAGTAGCGATGTAATACACAATATCAACTCTGAGTAACTGGCTGCAACGGAAATTGCGAGTCGTGCACGTACGGCTTACGAGTAGCTACATGTTTCTGCTGCTGCTGCTGCATCTTTGGCGTCGCTTGCACTTCTGTAACCTATCTTTCTGTCTTACTGTAATCTTATGTCTTCGCTTGCTTCTGTTGAGTCTACAACAAGTGAATTATACTGTATGCCTATGCGCATGAATTTATCGACGTCCTGTAATGCCATTTAATATTTCTATTCCAACAGTTTCTATTTCGACAGCCACTACTTCAACAAACGTTACATTTCAGCACACCAGCAGTTATGAAAATAACGTAACGGTTTGCGTCCGCCATAGCCATAGATGCAATTCATCTTTATTTATAACCCTGTCGTAACCCTAACCTTACCTCTATCCTTAACCCTATATGTCGATACAAGTACTGTCGAAATTTGTCAGAATAGAAACGGCCCGGGCCCTTGTGACTTCGAAAGTGGGTTAAAAAGTTTTATGTGAAAAGATAGAAATTAGCCATAAGAAAACGGGAGTTTGCCAGACTAACATTTTTAACGCGTCGCTGATCGCAGTTGACACTGTGTGCTATTGGCTTTGCAGGAAGTTGGCTGATGAGGTTGGTTGTGAGTTGGATGTTGCTCACATCAGTCAATGCGCGGCGCAGACATTATGTGACTGAGTAGTGATGCGATGTGACGTGATCGTTTATCAACACATCACTGTATGCTGTAGCAGTAGCCAGCGTCAGCAGCAACAGCAGCAGCCTGTGTGCGATGCTGTAGTTTGACGTACAGCGACGAGTAGTGACAATGGCGCCGCTTCATACTCTGTCTACCATCACCCCCATCATCGTCATCATCATCGTCGTCATAACGTTGATTGGTACGCCGCCCACTGCCGCCGGCGCTGAAGCCAAGTGCCCGGCCGCGTGCTCGTGTGTGGCCGCGGAGACACACAGGTCTTCCACGGACGCTCTTCGCGGCGTGGCGGTCACGTGCTCTGGCGCCGAGCTGACGTCCCTGTCTCACGAACTACCGCCCAGCGCCACGTCACTCGACGTCAGCGGCAACCGTCTGGAACTCCTGGACGCCGGCACCACTCTCCCGCGCACCGGCGTTCACGCCGTCTCCACCGCAAACTTCAGTCGCAACCGCATCGCCAGCGTCGCCACCGAGGCGTTCAGCCGCTGGTCGAGTCTCGTCAGTCTGGACCTGAGTGCTAATCGACTGTCGTCGATCGACCACGGCACGTTCAGAGGAGCGCCGCAGACTTCATTACAGAACCTTGACCTGTCCGGCAACCGACTCACGGACGTTGACGGCGGCTTCAGCGGCATGAACAATCTCTTCCGGTCAGTTACATCATCATTGTAATAACGACCATATAATAACGTTAACAACAGTGTGTTCAGAGACGTCCACACTCCACAGGACATAAACCTAGCAGCCTAGAAGAAAGGTTTTCACCTTTTGAAGGACCTACCAGAGCTGGATTTAAGCCCAATTGGGCCTTGTTTGACAAAAATGAAAGGTCCCTCACAAAATTTGCTGTTTATGAAATAAATAAGTTAATTAGTAACGGCGTAAAGTCAGGACATAAACTACAGAGCTCATTTAAGCCAGAAAATGTCGTGCTCCACCCAGTAAACTTCTAAATGTCACAACACACCACATAGAGGCTTTGCTGGCCTGAAAATGTTGCGTTGCTGTTCCACATTCTCTAGTTTGTGATGCTTCCTTTTTGGAGAGCCCCTGTTTGGCTGAACAATGAACAAAGTGAACATGCTTAAATCCATCAACGTTCTTTCTGGCTTGCTTCATAGTACACTTTTTTCGAACCCACGTTGTCCCAAAATCTATCACGCAGAGTAGAGTGATGGCATCATGTCATTGGCCGCGACAAGTCTTCATTTTTGGGAAGTTAGGGCAGCAAAGATGTGTGGCATATATGTACGTCGCTGAACGGATAAACGCCATACGCCAAAAGCGAAAAGTAACGTGAGAAGGGAGTGTTTGCTCTCTGTGGGTTATTGTGGTCTGTCGTTAGCAAGGTCTTGATATATAGATCAGTCACCAACCGCTAGTGAATTTTGGCAATTCCAAACACTATTTTGAACCATTCTCTTCAAGTACGTTCTGCAACGTGTAAGGTTTTAATAACTAACTTGAAATAAAATGACATTTTTAATTTTTAGCTTAAAGTCGTGGCGGCATTTCCGATTGATTGCTGCCGCGACATTGCAATTGCTGCTCATGCTGTGTAGACGTCGCTGCCTATAGATAAATGTTGTGGCTGTGTGTATGCAGACTTGACCTGCGGAATAACTACCTCACTTCGCTGACCGAGTTCACGTTCCGTGATCTGTCTGCACTTCGCTACCTGTTTCTGACGAACAATCGCATTTACCGCATAGAACGGCGGGCGCTGCGCGTTCTGCATCAGCTGCTGTACCTGGTCCTGCGCGGCAACCCGCTTACAGAGCTCGACCGACTGCACTTCCACACGCCGTCTGCACTGTCGTACATCGACATGTCCGAGTGCGGCTTGACGGCCGTGCCGCGCGGACTGCCGGCGTCGCTGCGCTACGTGCAACTACGACGCAATAACCTGACTGTTCTGACACCGGACGCGTCTGCTCAGTGTCCACAGGTCAACATCCTCGTTCTGGATGAAAACCGAATCCACACTATCCACAACGACACATTCACCACCATGTCACACTTGCAACAGGTCAGTTAGTCGCTCGCTGCTGAAAACTTCACTCTGCAGCGTTTCTTCTGTTTTTAATTACCTTGAGCCAGTCTTTGTCAAAAGATACTAGAGGTCCGAATTTAGAGCTCTCTTTTATTGGTGCACTTGTGGGGTTCTTGCGCGTGCCCCCACTTTAGTAATTTTTAACGAAAGTATATAAATTATTCATAAAAGGAAGGGCGTCGGCGAAGTCTAACGTAAAAAAATATTTCTGCTACAGCCACACCCGCTCTTTTCATGTTTTCATATACGCCCCTGCTATCTCATGACTTTCTCTTGTTTCATTGATCAGGGTGCATTGTGAAACAGTACATATAACGATCTAATTGACAATAAAATGTCACAGGCAAAAGATGGAAAAGCTCCCAGGCAGTGCATGCACTTTCTTGTATACGCCAAATCGCCCATGCGTGTAGGCAAAAAGCGCGCATAATTATGTGTGCGTTTTTAAATTTTCTTTTTTGCTCTGGTTTCATGTCACTGCTGCACGCGCATGCATGCACACACTTATAGTCTTGAACTGACTTTTGTGCTGTGCTGTATATCGCATGTCAGCCACACTGGTTATGAATACATCTTATACTTATTGCCTTGAAGCCATATGTAACTAGAAACATAATATACGTCAGCTAACATATTATGCGGCCGTTCCCCAACCTTTAAACTTTTGAACTAACGGTATATTGCCACACCGGTTACTGCGTTTACGCCAATAATTTAGGTTTCTCTGTGACGGCTCATTTTAGAGACAGGAGCCTCTGCTGCACGGACGGACAGACGAACAGGCAGACCCCGTAATGCGGCTTGTCAAGACGGCCGCATAATAATTAGTATTTACGTTTCTACGTTTTTCACGCATGAAATTTCCAGTACAATAATGAATGTAGTTAAAACCTGCTGACAGCTGACTGGTCCTAATAAATATAACGCAACTCTATTTGCTTGTAACTTCCTAAGTTAAAATTCGTTGTTAGATGCTGTTAGCGCTGCATTATGCTTCGGTGCTGTCGCCTGTATTGCTGCATGTCTTGACGCGCTGTTTTATTTAAATCGCAGCATTATAGATGGCTAATAAATCAAATTAATTAAACTGTTTGTGAATCATTGACTGCAGCTGTGGTTGAACGATAACCGGCTGACGTCTCTGCCACGCCCACTGCCGCCAAGTCTACGACGTCTACTGGTCGACAGTAACGACATTGAGACCGTCGAAGATTCCTCCACGTTCCCACCACGCTCGCAGCTGACCACGCTATCACTGGCGGGTAACCACGTGCACCGCGTATCGCCGACGGTCCTCCAACGACTGAGCAACTTGCAGTCGCTCGACTTCAGCAACAATCAACTGCGCCGCATCGACACCGATACGTTCTCCGCCAACCCACAGCTGCGGTCACTTACACTTGCGAAGAACCCGCTCGTCACGATCCAGACGGGCGCGTTCAACGGACTGCGCACACTCAAGGCGCTTACGCTCAGCTACGTGCCGACCGTCGACATCCAGCTTTCTCCGATCGATCTGTTTCGTCCGCTGAACCGACTCAGTCGCCTCGACTTGGACAATAGTCCGGGTGTCGCCAAAGCGGTGCTGTGGACAGAGCTCGGTGACGAGCGACCTTCGCACGTCCAGGAGCTCGGACTCGTCAACTGCGACCTGACGACCTTGCCGCGGGACTTTCCGCGCCGCTTTCCGCGTCTGACGGCGCTGCGTGTGTCCAGTGCACGCTGGCACTGCGACCGCGCTCTGATGTGGTTCCGCGACTGGTTGCTCGACCCTGGCGTCGACGTTCGCGTCCAGTCGCTCTCAGACATCCGCTGCGCCACCCCCGAGTCGCTGCGTCATCGACCGATAGTCTCACTCAACGACAACGAGTTCGTTGAGACCACCTGGACACCCAGACCGGCGCCGCCTACATTACCTCCTACGACGACAAAGACCGCCGTCACCACGATGACGATGACCGTGAAAACCAGAAAACCGAAAATCCGTGCATCGCCAACAGCACAGCTTGCAGACGACAAAAAGCTAACTACTCTGCCGCTAGCACACAGCACATGGCGTGCGTCAGACGTCAACGCTGATGATGCTGGTGGTGGTGGTGGTGGTGGTGATGATGGCAAGTCTTCGTCAGTGAGGCGGAAGGTTGATGCGGTCGTCGACAAACATAGATCAACTCGTCCAGCCCTCAACATCCACCACCGCAACCACCAGTCAGGGTCCACCTCCGAGCTACCACCCCACCACAGGTCATCATCACATGGACACCACAGCCGACGCAGAGGTCACCATGACAACGATCAACTCAGCACGTTCAAGACGCGACTGATCGTGTCGGTCGTCACGATCGGCGTTACGCTCGTTATCGCCGCGCTAATCGTCGCCGCAATCGTCTACCTCTGGCGGCGCAGTCGCAAGACGTCGCCACCACCGCGGTCAAAGCCGTTTACCCCGCCGCCGCCCTCACTCTCCGCTACCGTCTACGACGACGACGACGACACGCTCACCAACGGCACCTCGACCCCGCGCACCTTCATCCGATACAAGAACAGGAACGGCGTTCTTTACTTTAGCACCCCCGCCGCCTCCGACTCTCTGACGACCAGCGACGTGGACCCGCAGACTCCAGACAGTTGTCTGATAGGAGAGACCGGGGCGGACGGCACCGGGACGATACGTTACGTGCTACCACCGTCCAGCGCCACGGGCTTCAAGACTCGCGTCTACCGATGGGAAGACTTCTAGCTAGCGCAGCTCTGCATCAGCTACACTACAGCCAGCAGCACTCCGACTAACCCGGCGAGATTTGTTTTCATTCACGAGGTGACGCCACCTGCCGCGATGTCCGCCACGACGACATCTAACATCCACGCGTTCATTGGAAGGCGCCGACATGTGCGATAAGAACTAAAACAGAACTGAAAACATAATCGCGTGACAAAATTGCATGCTAATGTTTCAGTTTTGTTTTAGTTTTATTTCATATGTAGGCGCAACTGACGAAGTGCAACTGCAGCTTGTAAGTTGCTTTGTTTCTGTGCCAGAATAGGCCTACACAGGGGTAGGCCTATGTTCAATAAACCGCAGCAAGAACAATGTGATAACTACCAAATGATGAGAGTCCGACGATAACAGATAAATATCTATAACACTAGGTTTGTGATTGTTGTAATGATAAATACTCTGATTACCTCAGGAAACAGTACTGTTGATGGTTTAATGATGTTATTATGATGAGGCTTAATGTAGGCCTAGTGATGGACAGCAGCACGTTGGTCTCGATAAACGAAGTCAGGCCTAATTCGACGCCGGGCTCGGTTAGTGCTTGGACGGATCATCGTCGATTGGCAGACGGCTGAACCGTCTCAGTAGGCTTATATAACCAGTCATTCAGGTCAACTCAGTCTGGCCATCCTTCTGTGGGTAAGTGCAATGAGTATCAGCGAAAGCTGGGACGTAATTTGCGTAAACAGGCACACCGCGCGATGCGCTAGCCCCGCGTGGCAGTGTAAACTGGTGTCTGACTAAGAGCTAAGGCGCTGCCCTGTAAGTCTAATGTGACTCGGGAAGAACTTCACGTTTAGTCGCGTACGTTATAGGCTACGTGTATAGCAGTGTATAGGGAGGGACCTGATTAAAATATACAGTGACCAATGAGCTTTGTGATTGTAGTCGATAATAAGCCCAATTCGTATACTGCACTGCTCATTGTGCGTGACAGAGTATGACTGTTTCATTCTTTGTTTATCATTCGTGAAAACTGGGCTTGACATACTGCAGAATATAACTTACGATAAAAACGGAGAGAGAATCGTGATGTAACATGATTGTGTAACGGCGATGCTTATGTCAATGTCTGTTTCACAATAATTAATCGAACAGGCCTACTTGTATATGGGTTCTCGAATGCCAACATTAATATTGCTTCAATCTTTTGCGAAGAAATACAACTGTGGAAAACCTGATTTAATTCAAAAGACAGCAAAAAGCGTTTAGCGGATCGATGTGCGGAATACATGCATGTAAATGTGTCATATTGAGCATGCTGTGTTGTGTTACAGCGTATATTTTGCAAGTTTTATTTAGTTGCCTAACGCGATATTCCGAATAGTAGAGAGGTGTCTGCATGGTTAGTCGTGCAATCACGAGGTTCACACAAACCGTCATACGATTTTGTCTCAGCGTGTTCACGTTGTGCAGTTGTTAATTGTTTACGTGTGACTTGTTGATTTGTTAAATGATTTGTTTAACGCTGTCTGTCCGTTGCAATGCTGTTTTGCTGTAAATGTTTTTGGTGTACACGGAATCACCGGGTTACTGTCTAACACGGCTGTTTTACGAGTACAACTTCTACACTGTGTTTCATAAAAAGCGGACCCCTAAGGCAGGTCGGCATAAATTTATGAAAATAAGTGCGCCTAAAATGATTTTTCACACAGTGCACTGCCATTCAGTTGCGGATTCATCGTGCTTGAAAAGTTTGGTATGGGCCTGCTATCCGTCAGCTGGCAGGAGACGCGTAGGCTACGTCTTCCAGCAGGACAACGCACCAGCCCACCGAGCACGATCAACAGTCGAATTCCTGCGTAATGAAACGCCAGCTTTCATTCCACCGGACTTGTGGCCGGCATGTAGTCCTGACTTGAATCCCGTTGATTATAAAATATGGGGCTGCATGCAGGAGCGCGTGCATAAGAAACCGATTTGTGATCTGGCTGAACTGAAGCAGCGACTTGTTAGGGTCTGTGCTGACTTGGAACAGACGATTGTGGACGAGGCCATTGACCAGTGGAGGAAACGATTCAAAGCCTGCGTCAAGGCCAAAGGACAACATTTTGAACATTTACTATAACTTTAGTCGTACGTGTGGATTGCTTGTACCAACGTTTTTTTCGATGCCGTTTTCTTGATGAAGTTTCAGGGTCTGGTTTTGTATGAAACACAGTGTAGATATACTGCGGCGACATTGTCTTCACTGCATGGCATAGCCATAGGTCGACACTGGGGCCACGTGCTCACTGTCCCCTGGGAGCCTATTCATTTACTCAAAATAGTGCCAAAAATGCACAAAGACACTTCATTTTTACAAAAGAAAAATCCGGAAATTTTTCCATATACGCTTCCCTTCTGCAAATGCCTCCCTACATCCAGATTCTGCCTACGCCCACATGGTTGTCTCAACTACATCAAATATAATAATAATACAATAAATAATATAAATAATAATAATAATAATAATATAACAATAAATAATAATAATATAATAAATAATACATTGCCAAAGTTGTAACAATAAAAGTGGCTTGATTAATCTGAGACTCAGCACTATCGTGTTATAGATCCTGCCGTTCGCAAAGGAAAAAAACTTTTAGAAAATCCAAAGCATGGTACGTCTTGCACTCTTTGTCCACATAAATAAAGTTTCACACATACGTGAACACACGGTGAGACGATCTTTATTTATAAATGTTTAAATATTTTTGAAACGTAGGCCTATTTTCATCTAGTATTTGTTAAGAAGTTGCGTTTATCAACTTTTGTCAAACGAACATGTGATGATGACGATGATAAATAAGATAAAACACTTTAAAAACACCAGTTTGATAAATTTAAATTATTACGTAGTTATCTACAACGACTGAAATATTGCCGTAATTCAATTCACGATGTTTCTCTTTTTTGCTGTGAGAAATGCTGGATGTCTACCTAAGATAAAGAGTTTGATTCATTAATGATCGATTGCTATAGTTCGCTTATGCGATTATCGAAAACGATCGCCAGATACTGCCATCGTCGTACGGTGAAAAGCGCAAACTAGACTACAGAATAGAGACAACGAAGTTGATAAAGATGACGATGCAATACCGTTTGTAGGCCAGACTTGATAGCGTCGCAAGTCGTGGGTCGCCCTCACTTCGTTAGCGTAGGCCTACATGTACAGTAGTCTATTAGCTTTCGTCCGCTAAGTCGTATTACAATTTTAAAGATAATTTCTCTTTCCTGTGCGGCTGTGCCACTTTAAGCCGTTGATCGGTGTAGGCCTAACCATGTGGTTTGTTTCGCATTTGCTTCCCATGAATTTGATGATACGGATGCGCACAAAACTGACTTAAAACAATCAGGCATGAAGGCGCACAGTCATAGAGAGACGTGCAAAGACAGTTGAGACTAGACGGCTGCGTTCAAGCGTCGCCGACTGTCAATCATCTAATGGATGAAACCCGCGCCATCACGATCACGACAAGCAGCCACATCAACACCATGTACAGGCGCGTCAAATTGGTGGGAATAAGAGAGGGGGCATGTACCCTTCAAGTTCTGTGCTGGGGTCACCAATAAATTTGTCCCACGAGTGGAAAACGTTCTTCTTCTTTTTGCTAGCGAACTCATGTCAGAGCGTTGCCGAATAGTAGAGAGGTGACTGCGGTTGGTCGTGACTTGGCGCGAGGAACGTTGACTTGGAATTACTAGGTTATTTTATAACAGCTAACCTGTTTTAGCGTCAAAAAGTTTTTGACGTCTAGAATGCATTGAAATCGTTTCATACCAAGCAAGCCTGTCACCAAATCCCACCCACGATCGGTTGTCGCTGTTCGTCCCCCAGAGTCTCAGGACACGGATGAACGGCGCAGATCAACAGCGATGAGTAGTAGGCCTACGATCACTCAGCGTTCAGTGCCGTTCAGAGCTGTTAGCAAATCACAGACAGACACACGGAAACAATGGCTACTCCGCCGAGACAGACAGACAGACAGACACGACGTTTAGCACGCGGGCGGGCGCTGATCTATATTCGGATGTTAATTGCATGCGTTCTCAGACAGAAAAACGCTTGCCATTGCTTCTCGCCGCGCCGCCAATACTCCAGAGACAGTTTCCTTGTAGCAGAGCAGCATCACAGCGGCAGATGTGAGACAACCGCAAACGAACTTTTTGCCGCCTACGCCAGTCGGACGGTCTGACAGGAAGAGACGGACTGAAGTGGCGAGTCGACGGGGATTAACCCAGGGGAGACGTGCGTCGATGAACGGCGAACCAGTCGCAGCCTGCATCGCTCGCCTAGCTTCCTTCCCGGCGGTTGGTGAAGCGCGGATCGCTCGAGGCGGTATAGAGCGCGCTGACAGACGGTGCTCCATTATATGATCGCCCCTCCCAGAAGAGTCTCTCTCGGCCGACAATTTACCGGCAAAAATTTGGCCCGCCCGGCGTCCGCCCAGGCGGGCGGATTTTTTGCCAGTAAATTGTCGGCCGGGGAGACTTTTCTGGGGGCGATCTTATAATGGGGAGACTTTTTATGGCGACGGCGATATTTTAGTAAGGGGGGCATATCAATTTTGTGATTATCTCTCCCCGGGCGGATTTTTTTTATGGAAAAAGACATTTTAATGTGACACCGGACGGATGGGTAAATGATCGCGGTGTCGACGAGGCACGCCCTCGCTCGGTCCACGGCGCCGGTGGTGAGGGAGCGCTTGTCGGCCAGACTACGACGACGATGATGATGATGCTGATGCCGGCCGACACGTCAAAGCAACTACCACCAGGAAACAACCCAACTCAACTCAACACTACGGCATGGAGCGCGCCGGGCGCCCGGAAACGCAAACAACTAGACACGACTCCTGACTGGCGCTCTTTTGCTGATCATTGTTCACTTCTCGTACAAGCACCGCTCATTGGTCACTGTAAAGCCGTATAGAATTCACCGTCCTCTTCTCATTTATTGAAAGAGAAACAGACGCAATATAAACAGTAAACAGAAGATAAACGCTGGCGATAAACGTGAGTAAGTAAGTAAGTAGACTCCGTAAAACTAAAACATTAATCTATTTCAGCACATCACTGTCAGAACATTCCTTTATACGCTGTACACATTAATGAGTCTGAAAAATATCTCGGTATAGTGTGATGTATTCGTCTCTCGTCATCTTTAAAACCAAATTCAACCACCACGTTGACGCTTAGCACGGATGCTATAACGTCAAGCTGTACGTTGTCAGTGTAGCTGTTACAGACAGCACACGAATGTAACACAGAATCAGAGCTGAGCTTGCATGGTGGTCTGAACGGACAAGAATTACCTACAGCCGCGTGATGGTGTGTGTTTGTGTTTGTGCTTTCCATTACGAAGCGACAGCTGGCCTGACGTCATAGCTGCTACATGAAACAAAAACATGGTTCGTGGATGCAGGCATCAAACGGAAAGAAAGTATCGACTGTTGATAGGATATAAGCAAACATGGCTGCTGAGAGTTAAAATGAACTTGTCATTCTAATGACTCATTAAGTCTTAACAGACTAATGGCTCGGCACAGCCCTATCTCAACCGAAGTTCCTTTAAGTTACAGTTACAGGGTTACATTCTTCAACAACGTTCTCAGAGGAATATAATTTACGCTGATGAAACCTGACTGATTAGCCCTTTACAGCACCTAATTCTTGATAATCAACAGGCATTTTTGAAGAAAAAGAAATCGGAGTAACCATTAACCAAAGTTCATAAAGGTCATGAACGAACTACAGCATAACTGAAGAACAAGTGTTTGAACAAAATCTAGTGGAAAGGTATCCGGCAAAGCGCAGCTTTAAAAAATTTCATACAACAGAAGAGCGTGCGCATGATAAACTTTAGCAAAAATCACCAAAATCATAAACACAAACGAACAAGTTTAAAAACCTTGTTTATACCGCTAAATTGTAAAAGCAAATTGGTCACCAAAAACAAACCGAATGTTCTAAATTAAATGCTACGTTAACTGAAAATTGTCAGACCAGTGCCGACATTACATACGACCATCCGTCTACCTACACACTGCGCGGTACAGACGGACAGACAAAAACATAATGCGGCTTACCACGACCACATAATAACGGCGTGTCGCGCATTAGTTCACTTGGCAGCAGCTGCAGCTGAACAGTGAAAATCTGCTGAACTGTTATTGTGCGGTCTTCTGCATAGGCCACATTACGGCTTATACTCGTTTGTCTGTCCGTCTATATGTCTATTTCTCTCCCACTCCCGTACCAAGTAATAACTGGGAAACAAAAAAGCGTAGAACAACTAAAATCGGTGCGAAAATTCGCCAGGATTGCGGTAACCTGTTTGCCAATTTTCAGGTTAAAAGGTCAAAAATATTAGGCAGACGGCCGCACAATGTGTAACTGCGTTGTTTTCTAGTTGTAACTTGCAGAACTGTCAGCACACATCAGTTGGACTGACAGTAGCAGCAGCATCTTGAGGGCAAGCCAGTGATTGGCAGTCGACTGACGAACCATGGACGCGCCTGCCTGCACAAGTTGCTCGTAGTGACGATTGAAATCTTTATCAGACAGATGATAGCATTCCACAGCAGTCGATGAGCGCCGGTACCGCTCTGTGTCTGTCTGTTCGTCTGTATGCATAGTGCCGCGTTGATTCGCGGAAACACGTATAGACAAGAAGGATGTAGGACATTTCCCCCCGGACGTTTCCCCCT
>Ga0209671_1000622_pt1 | contig 24875 bp, 15 predicted proteins | sample WorMetHERISLAND2_2_FD_187401 | JGI IMG/M metagenome (GOLD analysis project Ga0209671, IMG submission 187401) | Marine gutless worms symbiont microbial communities from Max Planck institute for Marine Microbiology, Germany - Olavius geniculatus... | ecosystem: Host-associated > Annelida >... | reverse complement strand
CCCGTCTACCTTCATTGTATCATAGATTCCACCGCGGCTATACCGTCTTCTCTCGGTCTACGGCCCAATCCCACCGTCGTACACATCACCCTGTGTGAGTTGTATACGAATGTTTAGTTCAACTGCTTATTTTTTGCGTCTTATATATTTTGTGGTTAAAGTTTTTTTAGTTGTAGATATTATTAGAGCTGTATACCATACGAATTCGTAGCCAATGAGTATTTTTAATTTGATCCAGTTTTATGATGTTAATCCGCTTTCAATGATTGGAATCCCTTGGTCTCAAACTAACGACTTGCATTCCATTTAATTCCCGCAGATACTTCACATTCTGTCTCACAGCGTTCTAAATTCCAAATTTAATAAACTGCGGGTCTGTGATGCAAAAGTCGACGCGTTTCATGTTTTTTTTCGTTGTTGTTATCGTTTCGCAATCTTATTAGCAATTGCATGTTACGTTCGTTTGTTTACAAAAGCAATAATGTGTGAAAAAAACAAAAACCGAAAAATGTCAAATCAAAGAATAGCAACGATACACATCGGACTTAAAACATTTTGGGCCTCGTTCGACGTGGTCAGATACTTTGAACCTGGATCCCATTGTTTACAGAAAAGATCGGATCTCTGTTTTCACTGTCTGTGTCCTTCGGGCTTTAGGGTTCTTAAGTGTTTTAAGTCCGAAGTGTATTAAATTCGAAGTGTTCGGTAAACAAAAAAAACGAAAAGTACGCCGGTGAAAAATGAAACAAGAAAACACAACTGTTGCTAGGGAAAACGCGCAAAAAGCCTATACAGTTTTTGTTGCAGTACTGACCTTCAAGGTCATTCAAGGTCAATGATTTCTATTTTATGTGGCAGGGCGTATGCCACTTTCTATTAGTGATTAATAGTAACTATGGCCGTATCTTTTACCATTTCCGAGATATAGCCAGTTTTCCGTTTGAAAAATGCACATTTTTACCCCTTTCATTTAATCCTGAATTTAAAAATGTTTCCTTTGCACTAGGTCGCTGAAATTTTGCGTGACTAAGTTTAAGGCATAGGGCTAATTACTTTTGTAAAAAAATTTCCCCCATGACCTACCGATTAGTCACACTACATCGGTTACAGACGGAGAGACAGACAGCCAGGCGACAAACAGACAGACGACACATCGTGCCATAGACGCCTATAGCATAGCTGTAGCGAGTATAAAAACTTAAGCCTAAACCGAAAAACATTTTGTGGTGCCATCAGCACAAAGTATTTGTATAAACAAATTATAATGACAGGTTATACAAAAGTGCTTTTTTGTGTTGCAGGTCTACTTCCTACAGGCTAAAAAAGTTCTGAGAGTATTCGGCAGCAAAGTGGTTCGATGTTACATAAACGAGTTTCTGTTCAAGTCCGTTCGCTTAGCATTCAAGATGAAAATCGTTTGCGACATCATAGTCTAGCATATAACGAAATTTGAACAATAACCCCTCCCGAGGATACAAAAGTGGGCTTACGTGTTGCGTTATACCTTAGCAATAAGCTTCTGCAAAACGGTGACAGCCCCAAAGAGAAGCCACTTGGAGCACTTGACGGTGACCTTTTCTGAACTTCGACGAAAACCGAGCGCGGTTAACCTGTTTATGATGTTTGGCCCAAAAACTCTTGATTTCAACTTTATGGCATAGTATCCGAGTTTGATACTTGAAGTTAACCTGTACATCGTTATAGCTAATTAGACAGTTAAGCCTACTCCACCAATATTTTTTTCATCGTTCACCAACCAATTTTCAATTTTCTTATTAACAAACTTTTAAGAAAAGTTCAGATTTTCTAACAAGGCAGTCATTGAAAATCTCAGTACAGCTTAAGCGCGTCGCCCCATTAGCTTGCGAAACATTAGTGTCAGAAACTAATAGACCAATGTGCTTAACACTTTTTTTTACATTTTCAGGGGGTGTTATCAATATTATATGGTGTTGTCTACAGTCTGATATTGTTGACTTCTCTACCTCATCTGCCTTCAAACGAACTATTAAAAGGAGTGATTATTTTAGGTTTATTCATTTGCTACAGCTTTCTGACAATTTTTGTGCATTCGTTATGTAGCATGTATAGTTTTTCTACCTTTGTTCTTATTTTAGAGCAACTGTTAGTGCAGTTTGCAGCCTTGTTGTTCTGCCATTAGCGCTTAGTCCGTCCGTAATGTCGTATATTGGTGTTGGCAAATAAAATGACGATAATGATAGAGATTTTGCCATAAAATATTACCACTAATTTACCATAAAATAAATAACAGTTTGTTAATGCTCTAAGCTGTACATATATAAGCTTACCATCTTTTAGCACACATAACATAATAGCCTAAGTAATTTTAGTTAATGAGGTGTAAAAATTGTGCTGGCAGTAGCATGCAGCCTGGTGAAAAAATAAAGACGGGAAAACAATGTTTTATGTTGGATTTCATGACATCATGATGCTGTGTAATATAACACAAAAGCTTACAAAAACAAAGCAAAACATTGAATTACACCCAAAAGAGCTAAAGCAAAATTACTGAAGCATAACAGACTAGGCCTACAGGCAAACAATTTTTTGGTAAAATTTTGAAAGCACCGATTTTTTAGAGTTTAAAAAATTGCAATGACACACAGCAACCAGAAGCCTGAGTCAGAAACTAGTTTGAGCGTTTTTCCTTTTACGGTTCTGTATTGTCTATGACATCAGCGAAACAACGACGTAAAATGACAACGTGTAAAATGAAAAATTACAATCTTAAAACTGGTGCGTCGGATTTCGGACACATGAGCGTTAATTCTGATCTTTATACGATATTGTAATTATGAGCCTAACTTTGTTAAAATATGCTAGCTTTGCGGATATTCCGACTGCAAAGAAAACATATGGTATGCATTTCGATGAGGCCTACTGATGCAATAATAGGACATCAAAAAGTATAAATTACTGGTATGTCGAACTAGTTTCCGGTACGTCCACTCAGCATCGGCAGAAAGTTGGCGGAGTTATTACGCGACCGTTGTATAGGCCGTATTACGTGTCTTGTCTGTTCATCCGTCTGTCTGTGTGCTTGGACGGACAGACAGATAGACTGGCAGGCAAATCGCCTAGCGCGGTCTACAACACAGGACGACCGCATAATAATTCTCACTCTATGGTGTCGTATGGCCATGTGAGAATTTTCCAGTTCTCTATAGTCATTGCGCATGCGTGGCAGCAGTTTCCGGTGGTCGTTTCACACGGTGGTGCGAGCAGCAGCGACTTGCGTGACCTAGTTTCAACGTGACCTGGTTTAATTTGCTGCATCGATCACAAGACTTTCACATCACCGCGCACGCATGTCTAAGACAATTGATGAAACCGCGCGCACAAATTTATGACAAAACCGGCGGTTAGAAAAAAAAACTTAGCACGCAGTGAACACATTCTTGCATTGACTGACTGATCAATAATTGATTGATTGATTGACAACACGGACTGTTGATACAGTTTACATTTCTTCAGTGAAATCACAGATCAGATGCAGACAAAAAATACATTTAGGTAGAAATCACACAGGAATCTCAACAGACATTGAGCGACTTTACTTTTTGACTTCGACTTTTGCTGAGCCAATTCGCTGAGCGATAACTTCGGACTTGAACTTAGCGAAAGGCGAAGCGAGGTTACTTCACGTTTTGGCTTAAGTATGTACTTAGACTAAACTTCGCAGATTAGCCAATTGGCTCAGCGAAAACCTAAGTTAAAACGTGAAGTCAAACATTGTCTCTTCGAGCCGCAGAAAAAGACGAGTTACTTAATTACATGTGTTATGTGTATGAGAGACGACGGCACGGAATTGCAAACGAGTTAATCAGTGACGGCCTGGTGGCAAAAGATCAACAGACCGACCAGTTAAACTAGTTTTGCGTTAAGGGATAGGCCTACTTTAAAATAACCGGTGGAGAAAACAAAGAAATTTATTTAAAATTTAAAAAATTATTCTACCGTTACCAGTAATTAAGCGTCAGAGAAGTAATCGATAATTCCATGCAGTCACATGCTATTCATCATAGGCGTACACAGGCGTACACAGGCCAGGACGAACTGTCGCAGCACTGAGTGAGTAGTGCGGTAAGTAAGCTGAAGCGCGGTGTAAGATAGCCGTGAGCTAATTTTCTTGGTCCGTGAGAAAATGAATCTTCGACAACATCGACAGCGCGGCTTGACTCTGCTACAGTCTGATCACGTCTTCGCTGTTCAATGTTCACACACACACGGCGTCCACGTAGGTCGTTACAAATGCTGACGGCGTGCTGTGGTCCTGGTATAAAACGAACGAGTTTGCCGGCGTGTAAGCCTATAACATCTTGTCCGATCTCAGTGCCGATCGGATGGTCGGTCGGTTAGTGGTCAGCACAATGTGTCGAGTCTGTCGAGTTTGTCGGCTGATTTTCCTGATCTCACTAACGTACGTCGCTCTGATGACGTCTTGCCAGTCGACGGCGGACTCCGACAACGAGTTCAAAGACGACACGCCAAAGGTCCACAACTACTACTACGACGACGACACACAGACTACAGGTATTGTCATTATAAGTATAGGTTTCAACACAATCTACAGTGCATTATGCGAGTGTAACGATACACTGTAGATCGTGCTGAAACACATTTATTTCATGATTGTGATTGACGGGTGTTCTACCTGAACGCAGGTGTGATATACGAACGCGAGACGTTATCAGGCAACATAAGTGACATTTAGAACATTCCACAACATAATAAAAGATAAGAGAATTATAACGTAGGTCAAAGAGTAGGCCTGATCATTTATACAACGAGAAAAGATGCCGCTGTCGAGTGTCGACACGTATGCGGCCGTCCGTCCGGTTATCAGGGGTCTTGCAATGAGACAGACGGCCGTTAAGTAAGCAGAAGGCTCCACAGTAGAAGTGGACTGTTTTTATTATAATTCATAAATCACAACCGAGCAAAATTTAAACCATCATAAAAGTTCATAAAATACAGCCGCGGGCGATGATGGTTTGGTTATGTTATTATTAGAAACGTCTGTAGTAGTGTCTGCAGATATTTGCTGTCATTTGCTAGAATATGCCGCGTAGGCCTACACATCTTTAAAGATGATAGTTGGTTTAGTTTTGATAGATAGCGGGTTTATGCATCGATCAGCAAAGTCTCTGTACGTCGGGCTCATTTAGTACTTGGATGGGTGACCATCAGCAGGCTACTAAAACATATCGGTATACAATCAGTCACCCAGATCAACTCAGCCTGGCCATCAACTCAGCCTGGCCATCCCTCCCTGCGTAGGCGCAATGAGTATCAGTGAAAGCTGGGACATAAACAGGCACCGCGCGATGCACTAGCCGTGGTCTGGCAGTGTAAGCTTGTGCCTCGCTGAGGGCTAAAGAAACGAGTTCAGCTCCACGTTAATGGCAAGTGGCTTATGAAGGATTTTACTTTTTATTTACTGTAAAATCGTAGCTTTTTTTGTTTCAAATAGTCAGCCGGCTTTCACGTTATCCAAAGTTTTAGAGAAAATCGTAAATGCATGGCTACGTTTTTTGTGCTCAGAACAGAACGAAAAATCGTCCGCCGATGACGTTAGCAGGACGTCGTCACGTGACCAAGTCAAAATGACGTCAGACGATGACGTAGCAGGCGTTGACGTCGGCGACGCCAAGTCATTCGCCGCCGACGACGACGACGAATACTATGACGATGACGATACGGACAATGATGAGAGTAAGTATGAGTATGAAGATAATGACGATAATGATGAGAACTATGACGATGATGGTGATGATGATGATGATGATGATGATGTACGCAAGAGTCGGCCAGAGTCTCGCTCGTACTACCAGGAGCCCTATCACTACCACCAGCAGCAGTATCATCAGGAACCACAGTACTACTATCAGCCGACTTACCCCAAGAAAAAGAAGAAGAAAGTTTACGTTCCCGTTTTCGTGCCGGAAAAAGAAAAGAAGAAAAGTACGTCAAACACCATTTTGATAGATTGTTTTATCTGCAACTGTTGCGGTTAGGTTATTTCACTCATTTCGACGAGCAAATTGATTCACAAATGTCAGTTTCAACAGGGCAATCAAGCGCTGGTTCAGGCTGGCTACGCGTTGATAACAATAATGATGATGATGATAATTAACAGGCCTAATGATGACGAATATCGCAAAACGTATGTCCGTAACTTTTAATAATCGCGCAGGGCTAATTCAAAATTTAGGCTATTGCTGGGTGTGGTTGGAAGAACTGGTCAGTATTTGATACATTTGTGAAGTTTTGCGATTTATCACCCGTTATCTTTGCAACCCAAGTTCAATCGAAGTTACACACAGCCGTTAAATAGGCCGTAACACAACACGTGGAGTATACGTAAACTCTCCACTCCTTACGATCACGAGCAATATGCCGTAGTGACTAGTGACGCTTCGTGTCCAGCTCAAACAGTGTCCTACTCACACAAGCAGAAACACGCGTAACACGCAGTAACAGTAACAGTGAAGATGCCGAAAGCCAAAAAGCTCGTTTTTCTATGTTTTGTGCTAGGCCTATGCCTTGTAAATTAACTGCAGTCTTATGTAGCACGCAAATAGAAATTGTAAACTGTAGGGCCTACGCTATGTAGTTAGTTGTACAAATATTTTGAATCAAAAGTATCAGTTCTATTGTAGTCTTTAATTTAATTTCAATTGTGAAATGTATTCTTTTTATTTCATAATGCTTACATCGCTGAGAATATCTTTATAACTAGACAATAAACGAAAAACGACAAACAGAAATACGGGGTATATTGGGAGTTGGGAAAAAAGAAGGTGCAATTTAGAGATCCTCAGTAGTTCTGAGTAAACAATACAACCACATGAGAGACTGACGTGTTAACTTGTTGCTGTGGCAAATTGTGTGTGATGCGTGTGTACTGATCAGTGAAGATCCTCAGCGTTGACAAAGGATTCTACGTTCCCGGAGGCACGCAGCTGTTCGGCAAGTTCAAGTCACTGAAACACTGCATGAAAGCGTGCTCCATCACACCAAGTTGTCTGAGCGGAGACTTTAACCCTTGGCTGCACAAGTGCTACCAGCACACCAACTTCACTGCGTGCAACAACGCCAAGTCTCACCCGCAGTTCGTTCACTTCAGCAAAGTGCCTTGCTGTGAGTAGTGCATGCATGCGACGCGCTTCGCTAACGTTGACGACGGAGCATTAGATTGTGATGTTCTATTGGAGACTTAAAAGCAAAGACTTTGAACCGAACGATACTTTTCGTCAAGACCAAGACCAAGACAAAAGTCAACAGTTTATTTCTGACCTAAATCAGTGTTCCTCGAGCCTAAGACTTTCTCGAAGACAACGAATCCTTTCTGATATTTCTTGGCCTAACTATCTTTTTCTAGTAGTTACTAGTTTGCATGATTTTGACCACTTTACAACTTGTGATTAATTGACTGACTAACTGATTGATTGATTCATTGATTGAACGTCACTAAAGCCTGAATTACATCTGTGGAAAAAATATGGTGGATCTCTCGTGGAGAGAATACGGCATAGATGAATCAATGTGTGTACGGCGTGAGTTAAATAGACCTACTAGAATGAAACAGAGCTAACGGCTAGAGGTACATCCTCGAAACCACAGCAATTTCGGCCTGAGATTTGTGGTAGCGCTGGATAACCTGTAACGCTGGATAACGAGTAACCTGCCTCTACGCGCTGGCTCTGAGATCCAATTCTAAGAATGCACGTCGTGCGTTCTTAGAGCAATCTCTTAAAGCCAGCCTCCTCGTGTGTGCGGGGTATCAGAAATGTGATAATTTGCGATCTTTGATTTTATGTGTTGTTTTAGGTATTTTACTTATGAACATTATGCCTGCCATTAAAATAATAAATATGCTCGTAAATAATAATTTAAAGTGCTGAGCCTGGCTTAAGCCTTGCATCTTTTGACCTTGCTAACATAATTACTATTAGTGTATGTACTTTACAGCGGTGGTCGACGCGCCAACTGGTCGCGTGACCCTGGGTGCTAACATGGCTAACGGCATCGAACAGAAAGGAATTGACACTCTGCAGCAGTGTATCAAGAAATGCGCGTCCGCAGGACTCGGGATACCCGCTACTGTAAGTTTTATTCACGACAAGTGTTACTCAGTTAACTCTGTTCCATAAAAGCAACCACTTGAAGCTACAGAGACCTTTATACGGGAAGTAGGTCTACTGCAGTTGTGTGAGAGAATCAGGCTAAACGTTGTCGCTTTTGATTCCAGGATTAACATAGGCCTAGGCACATCACACAGACCTTGTCGGATTTCAACGCGTTGTCTGTCACTGCTAGCGATTGACTCAACGTCATTCTTGTGAGCGAAAAAACGTTTGTGCTTCAAAGCTTTATTTTTCGTTCTACCAAATGTCATTCTGTATTTTTACTGTAGCTTATGTGAGTAGCATTTTGTCACTAAACCAAATAAAATGACATAAATCACCAACAGTTTTGAGCAGGTGTGTGTTGAAGTCGGGAACTATCTCCGAAGTCTTTTTCTTCGGTACGCGTTTTTAAACAACAACGTAAATTTATAGTCATTATCTGGACTTAACATATACAAGTATATTCAAAGGTTTCAGGTTTGATAATTCTGCACACTGTGACAGGCGACGACGCCGCAGTCGTTCAACACACAGGGTTGTTTCGCCATCGACTATGATTTCGCTACTCACAAGTGCTACTTTTTCGCCGTCAACGTGCTGCTGGATGCTGCTAATATGCCCGTCTACCTTCATTGTATCATAGATTCCACCGCGGCTATACCGTCTTCTCTCGGTCTACGGCCCAATCCCACCGTCGTACACATCACCCTGTGTGAGTTATGAGAGTACATCAGTTTTTGTCTAACTGTTTAATTTTAGGCCTATACACTGCAGCCTCTGCGGTTGCAATAAAGGTGTTTATAGGCAGTGAAACGTGCAGGATTCTGCATTCCCAATACACGCCATTACGGACGAGGCTATTCGCAGTCTATTAATTTGGTTCTTATCACAGTGTAGCACGGTAGTGCGTAACACTGTTGTAAGGGCGACTATCAAAGTCAATGGAAAACTCCAGATTTTGGGCACACGTAGCCCTCAAACCCCTAAAGCAATCGACTTAAAATTTGACTTGGATGATTACGTCGGCGGTCTGATTCTACGTGCCGATAATGGTAGAAATCGGCCCAGCAGAGTCGGCGGGGCAAAGGGGTGAATTATAATGTTTAATTGGGTTATTTTTTCTGTTTTTACTTTTCTTGCCAAGCTCTGGAGAACACATTTTTGGGAGTATCGCCGCACTCTTTGCACTGGATGACGTATTTCGGTGGGGATTAATTTCCTAGCGGGTCCCAACATTTATCTTTCATATCTTCCCTCTTCAATCTCCCCAAAACCGCAAATTTTAGGCTCATTTTAAAACTTTGAAAAACTACAACTGAAAATGCTCAACAATGGAGATGCTCATCTGCAAACTACCCTTAATCGTCATCGTAGCCCCACCAAAGTGGCATAGTGAATAGGCAATATGGCCTCGGAAATTCCAAATATACGGTTATTTTGGACCCCCTGCCCACAGGTCACGTGACACGGCGCATGCGCAGTGAAGTTTTGGCCTTTAACATGGACAAATGCAAGTTTGAGGCTTTATATCTCCCTAACGGTGCAAGTTAAACGCATGGTTACAATGAACCACCAATAGGAAACTACATATGCCGAGTCGAATGGTCACGTGACCGATGACGTCACGTAACATCAGAAGGTCAAAGTCGCGACCCCCATTATCTTTGAGGCGCTATATCTCCCTAACGGTGCAAGATAGACGCATGGTCACAATGGACCACCTATAGGAAGTCACCCACTACCAGTCAAATGGTCGCGTGATTTGTTTGGGTCACGTTATTGCTTTTTACTCACAAATTCACAATTAAATTTGTTAATAAAACAGCAAATATTAAATATAAAAAACTTACCAGTCTACATTACTGTGTAAGGCGACCAAGTCACACATCCAAAACAGCAGAAATCATTTTACTAGGACACGGAGTGATAGAACGACGAATGTGCACAGAAGGGGAGAAAAGTAAAGGGAGCTTTATCTTTATCAAAAATTTCGTTGTGGCTCAAAACACGAAAATACGTTATGATGTATCATGTGCAGTAAGTGCATGAACACAAGTTATGGTGACCTGTATAGGCCTAATACGACGGACGTGTTTTCTGCGTTGCAGGTCCATTGCCTACAGGATAAAAGAAAAATACTAACTTAACGGACGGCAAGTACACGTCACCAAACTGACTCGATGTTGGGCTACATTAAACCGTCTGCGCTCAGAGCTCGTTCAGCGTTCTATGATGTAGCTAGTAAGCAACAAATGGAGCAATGGCTAAAAGGCCATTTTTCCAAAATAATGGCAAAATATTTTTGTGTAAATGGGTAAGATCTTGTAGACGTCGTCTGTAATATTCCAAGTGCGCAGCTCCGTATTCCGACAAGCGTTCTATTTCTAGTTCCCTTGCCCATGTAGCAAACTGTTTTGGTGAACATATCCCGCTGACTCCCAGTCAGCCTGCGAATCGAATATTTGATTTTCCCAGTTTTCTTTCGCCTGTAATATTGTCGCCGTATAGTTCATTATTTGTTCGCTTTTCGGTTTTTGTGCGACATTTTTTCAGGGCATTTCGCCGACTCGTGTGCAGGTGTTAATTTGTTGAACGCTAATCGATTGCAGCTGCGAGCGACTGACTCTCCATGCAATTGGTTGGTAAAATTAGTTTGCTATAGATATTTGATTTTGTTTTATTTCGTCGCATCAACGCATGTCTTATTTATCGCAACGCCTTGAAATTCGGTGTGCACAACGTACCATGAGCTACAGTGCGCTGTAGTTGATTCGAACATGCGATTCGAAACGTTCACTTGTATTTTCACTGTAACTTATGACACTGATCAAACAGTGTAGACTGTAGTGTAGTTTGGTCATTAGTATTATTGTCGTCATTGCCGTGTATATAATTTCCGAATATTACAATTGTAGATTCAACAGATTTTACAAATAAATATAGCTAAGCAAACTGCTGCTCGACACTTTGTAAATGCAGGCTTTTACAAGAAGTCCAGCTGTCGCTAGGATAGCCGACTGTACTGGTTGTCAGTGACCTTCAAGGTCACCCAAGGTCGATGATTTTTATCTCATCTAATACTGTGTAATATGCCACTTCCTATTAGTGATTAATAGTAACCTTGGTCATATCTCTCACCGTTTCCGAAATGTGCTAGTTTTCTATTGAACTTCCTACCCCCTTCATTCAACCATTTTGAAAATGTTCCCCTTGCACTACAGGGTGCGGCAAAATAAAGTAGCTCCTAAAGTTTTTAGCTGTTTTCTCAGCATTTTTGGCATTTTAATCTAAAATTTTACAGATTTATTTTCTAAAATGTTTTACGGCTAAGTGCCAAGTAACATATGATTCTATTGAAAAATGACGAAGTTATAAATTTTTTAATATAACCGCCTACCGATTTTTCAGCATTCAAAAATGTTCAAGCTACAACACCAATTCAATAACATCGTTGAATCAACACAGTTAACTAATGATCAGATGCCAGAATTCCATTGTTAGGCCTACTGTAAATCTACAAAGTGTCCACCGCCAGCTCCAAGCTCCAAAACAAGTTTTTAGTCGCGTAATTTGAGAAGTCTTTTAAAATCTTGTCTAACGGTCTTTGTGGCAAGTTGCTCCAGATAACCTGAAGCGTTTCCTTGAGTTCAACGATTGTTTTCTTCTTTGTTTTAAGCTTGCGGTAAGCCGCCAACATTTGCACCCCACAAGTGGTAGTCCACTGGGCTTATATTCGTCGAATTTGCAGGCCACTAATCCTTTCTGGACAGTTGGCCCGCAGCCAGTTCTGTGCGCTGTGTGTGCTGGTGCGCCGTCCTGCTAAAAGATGAATCCGGTGGGCAGCCGGCGAATGCTTTTAAAGAACGATAATTTAGTGATTATTTATAAACAAAATAAATTACCGTTTACCAAAACGTCACTGTGACGTCATCGGCAGTAACGTGGTAACCGGTTTTAAATAGGCCTATTAAATAGCATTCTTAGCTTGAACATTTTAATGCTGAAAAATCGGTAGTTAGTCATGTTAAAATAACTACGTAGTTTTTTTTAACTTAATCAAATTTTGTTTGGCAGTCAGATGTAGAAAGTTTTAGTAAATAAAGCTGTAGAATTTCAAAGTAAAATTCAAAACGGTTGCAGACAACAGCGAAAAACTTTAGGAAACTACTTTTTGCCGCACCCTGTAGATTGCTGAAATTTTGCATGACTATGTTTAAGACACATAGCTAATCATTCGTGTAAGAATTTTCCCTCAAAACTTACCCGTCCGCCAGGATGCATCAGTAACAGACGACGACAGACAGACAACCATGACATAAGTCGGCTAAAAGGGATTTAATGTATATGCGATTAAAACAAAAAATGGGGTCCATCTATCGCCATGCATAAGTAGCCGACTGTAGGCCTACTAACGTTCGCGTTTATGGTACGAGGTAATATCCGTCTGTCTGTCGTCTACCTCAGACTGTTTGTATCGTATATTCTATTGTGGCTAAACGGTCGAAAAACTGTCTGAAGAAGAAAACAGCGTTGCCCGACACTATAGCAACCTACGCAATGCGCGCAATAAAGTACGTAAACACAAGTACGATAAACGCTAGAAAAGTAGGTCTACGCAATAAATGCAGCTGACAACGGCCAAAAGGCGAGGATAAAGCGATCATTGCGTCTGCTACGTCAGTTGCGTTACCTCCCTTGCGTTGCGTTGCGTGCGTTGAAAAGAAACTCTGCATTAGTGATTGCGATCCCAGCCGCGTTTTCACCAATCCCCAATCCCAGGCTTGGTGGTGTCCCAATCCCAAGATTTCGGGATAACAAAAATTTATTAAAATTGTACCTTTTCCAGTTTTGCGGAACGAATAATCTTCACGAAACGGGTTACTGTTATCTTATCATCTGCAAGGTGCGGCAAAAAGTAGCCCCTAAAGTTTTTCGCTGTTTTCTCAGCAACCGCGAAGTTTAACTTAAAAATTTACAACTTCATTTGCTAAAAATTTTTACACTCGATTGCGAAGTAAAATGTGATTCTGTTGAAAAACGACGAAGTTATAGACTTGCATGAACAAGACCGCATGCATACCGATTTTTCACCATTAAAAATGTTGAAGCTACTATGCAACAAGATATGTTCATGCGAACCCGGAGTCTGTCCGATGAATTTCGATAGTTTACAGTATATGTCCGTATAAATATAATCAGTGAACCGTTTAGACCGGTAGAAAAAAATCAAACAGTTTAATTTCAAATTGTAGGCTACAGCAGCAAAAATCCTTTCAACCATCTGTATTATTTTAACTAAACAACAGACATTGTCAGTCACGAGACCATTCGATTCGTCACTAGCGCTTTACTATAAAAGGTCCATCGTCACCATGCGTCTATCTTGCACCGTTATGGAGATATAAAGCCTCAAAGTTGCGTTCAGCCCATGTTAAAGCCCAAAGAAGTTTACTGCGTATGCCCAGTGTCACGTGACCTGTAGGTGGGAGTCAAAAATGACTACATATTTGGAGTTCCCGATGCCATATTGCCTAGACCTATTCATTATACAACTTCTATGGGGCTACGATGACGATTAAGGGCTCTTTATAGGTGAGACTTTTATACAGAGCGTTTTTGGCCGAAAATTTTAAAGTCCGTTTTTGGGCCCAATTTTCGACTTTGCGGGATTTTTCAGGGGTTAGATATAAACTTTGAATTTTCTACCCTTAAAAAGGCACACCCTTACGTGAGACCGCGTCGTTTGAGCCATTGCGCATAAAAATCTGCCGATCAGTCTGACCTGTAGGCCGTTCGTTAAAAAAATATATTTAAATAAAAAAAAATTTGGTTATATTTCACCCCTTTGCCGACAAGCCCCCAACGGACGGATATGAACGAAATTTTGCACAGGGAGTCGTCTCGCGGACGTAATCACCTGTTTCTAATTTGTAGTCCGAATCTCTATTCTTACCGAAACTCTAACTCACTCACTTAGTTTTGCAAACTTCGGCCTTGCTCGCTATGCAGACGCTCGGGCTTAACTAATGGCAGAGGCGTTCGTCTGTGATGGAGACTAAAATGTTGAACTTCACGTTCCTTGGAGGAAGAGATCAGATTGTTTACATTGACAAAATATAATACTGAACCAATGCTGCAAACGTGCATAATATTGTGACTGATTCATAATGTTTCAAAATATTTGCAACTGTCTCAAATTGTTAATGATTAGTCACTTTATATAGCAACTAATCAAATTCAGTGGATCAGTCATTACTTTCTGCCGGTTGCTTTAAGGTTAAAGGTTCAACTCATATCAGAGCTACATGGCGTCACCTGCCATTAGGGGATCACACAGTGTTACCTGTCACCTAATACATGTGATCGTGTCCCACCTTATTCCCAGCCAGACAAGCAGGTACTCAATTCGCTCACCCCAGTGGAGTAGAAGGCTGAGTTAATTGACCTTGGCGTTGGTTACATACCGAGCTAGTTTACATGTTAGCAGGAGACAGTCACCACTCACAACTGCATATAATTACGTGCAGTCACTCGACCAAATAGTGTCAACTCGACAGCAACCTGACTGGGAATCGAACGCATCTTTTGCAACTCTGACACCCTGCCGTCACGCCGCCAATCCACTAATCCGCCAATCCACCACACAATGGCGTCACCAAGATTTGGCGCGATGACGGGCAAGAACACAACTAAGAAAAAGTAATTTAAGAGTTACACATGGAAAAAATACATGACTCATGCAATAGACAGTCCCAGAATATGCAGAATAAGCTATATTGTTTTTTCTGCATTGGCAACCAAATGGAGTTAAATGTCAGAGTTTGTGTAGCTCTGAAGTGCCCCGCGAAATTAACAGTAAAAAGAGAGTGCAGCATGTTCCGGTGCCCACTATGTGGTGACGCCAATGCACTACAATATACTGAGGCACTTATAAAACGGACAGGCATTTCGTCACTGAGTGCTGGTCAAAGCTGTCATGATATCATCTCTGAATGTGAATGCAGTGCTTGTACAACTGTCTGAGTTCGTGCAGTACAATGTCTGCCACTGGTGGCTCCATCTGTGAGAGGTTTGCACAACTGAATCTCACCACTTTCACATAGTGTTGTTGCTGCTGCTGCTGCTCCTGGTCAGATTCAGCAACATCATCGTCTGACACTAACAACAGACGGACACCAGCAATTAAACATTAAAGAAACATAACGTACTCTCAGTCCTTATCAAGCCAATGAAACCTTTATTTAATTCATATGTCAACGTTTCGGCAGCTGCTGCTGCCTTCATTGGAACAACTGTACCGCCATGTGTCGCAACAATGGACACTGGACAGTAAGTGGAAATTGGCTGATAAGTAAAAGCTGTATTTCAATGAATTTATGTAACTTATTAATTACTGTCACAACCTACGAGTCTATTCTAACATTTTCCAAGCCATAAAGCCAACTGAGTGGCAATAATCTTCATTTAATCAGCCCTCAGCCAGACAACAGTTAATTGACATTGTGAGACCACAGATGGCTACTGCATCACACAGTACATCTGTTTATGCCCAGCTGTCGCTCGTACTCACTGTACCACCTTCAGGAAATGACCAGGCTGAGGTGACCTAGGTGGCTGGTTACCAATGATTATATGTTAGAATTAAAACGATTGAAACAATGCATGAAACAAGAAGATATGGTCCCAAAATCACTCAATATGTATGTCCAAGTTTAACACCAACAATCTGAAGACTTTGGCCAGTGACTGCTAAAACGAAGGAAAAACGTGACATTCAGAAAGAATGTTGTACTAGTGACTGATCTAAGTCATAAATTGGATGAGTGAATTACCGGATTTCTGCCTTAAAGCGGTCGGCTGGCACTGCGCATTGTAAATATCTGTAGGGAGTAGGAAGGGATCCCCTGCACTAAACATCGCTGCAAACTCAGCATTCAAATGAAGGTCGATGAATTTGTCTGCATCTGAGTAAACGTACAGCAGCGGAATACGATGTAGCTCAAACAAGCTAGCCGAGCCTGAAAGCTGTGCACAAACAGAGCTACAATCAGTCAATCAAAACACATTTATATGCACTACATGTCACGAACGAATCAAAAGCAAATAATGGGCAGTGACTAGGCCAAGTGTTCACGTTTAGGTCTACCATAGGCAATGTCAGACATTTCTGTCTTAAAGTAGCCTAATGCTTAAAACTGCCAAAAAGCTCGTCGAATCGACCAAAATAATGAAAGCAAATTCTAAACAGAAAGATTGCTAGTGTTGAAAGCTTTCACTGACAAAGCAAACAAATGCCACATGAAGTTTACAAGGAGTAAGGTCCCGTTTTCCATGCACATTTGATGGCCAATCAAACTGATCTCCTATCAACTTTGACACTTGATTAGAGATCATCTCAATGATCGTTTTTCCATCACCAATTAGCGACTAATCGTCCATCAAATCTCCCATCAAGTTGATGGCCGAATATTGACCGATCAAGTAAGATGACTGACGATTAAACGTGGCGATCTGCAGTTCGTTGCTTATTCGCACCAGAAACATCGCTTAACTTCGCTGGTCAAAACGGCAATTCACGCATTAAAGTAAAGTTCCAGGCATGGCGATCAATCATTACCGATTAATTTATACTGTGCATAGTGTTTTGTGAAAAAATATAATGGATAGACGCTCCCGTATTGATTTGCGATAGAACATATTTTTAACAGCAGACGATATGGACAATATCGTTGATATCGTTGCTATGATGAGTTTACTGGCTACGGTGTCCACTAGCAGTGCATACTGGGTAACTGAGTGCAACACCGCAAACTGAAGTCACTGTCAGCCAATCAGATTGGCATAAAGTAGGCTCAGTTGACGACGGATCAGCTAATCACTGATTACGTAATTGGAGATCGAAAATGCATGGAAAAACGATCGAAACACAGTTGATCGATGATCAATTCTAAACATCAAGTTAATCGCAGATCAATAAACCAGAAATCAAATTTGATCTGACTGGCGATGGAAAAACCGGACCTAAGAGTTTGTCTGATGATCACAATGTGCCTGCTGGCAGACTGTTGTGAATAACTTGACACATGTAAGCTGGGTTGCCAGTAGTTTTATCACTTTATCGCACATCCTGTGCCATATCCACTAAACCTATTAATGTAACCAGTTAAGACTCACATTTCATAACTCTTGGGGTAAGCAAAGCTAAGGCTATTGCATGGTAGCCCATGGGCCATGTAAATGTGCAGTGTGGAGAAACCAACTCTAATGTCAGCTATGGCATGCTACGCATATGACGCTGTTATCGTATTATCACTATATCATGTCAATACAGTCCGATAAAAGATCATCACAAGTCACTCACAGCATCGTAGTTTATGCTTAACATAAACGCGAAAAGACGTCGCAGAAACTCGAGGTATGGCCTCTCCTCGATGCCAAACCACCGACAGACCTTCTTCCGCCAGACTGTGGAAAGCCACAGCCACGTTAGATAGCGCCTCAACTTGTATTGCTGCCACGACATCAGGCGCATAGTCCACGCCAGCGGCTCAATCAGTCTGCAACGAAATTAAAGATCAGCGCAAAATTGCCAAGTAAGCAAGTGCATTTTTTGGCTGCGGGTTAAAAGCCCCGAATCTCCCTCACCTGGGGTTCAAGGACCCCAACTAACACAATGTCTCACTCGACCCCATAAATGAACCTGTGCAATGGAATGTAAATCCAGTGAATAGTTTAATATGAGTGCACAAGTGCGACAAGGTGGGGCAAAATCGATTGCACTGCAGCGATTTTATCTAACCATTTACAGTGGAGCAGAAAAGTACTTCACAGATAGACTTATCACCTAGTCTCCTGCCATCAACAAATAAAAATAAAACATTTCAGAATACTGTTCAAATCTACAACACAAAATACAAATCCTGATTCAAATCGGTATAAAAATGTAAAAGACAGTCCTTAGGACACCCCACCTTTAAATGAAAAACATTTTTCTTTACAGAGCACTAATATAAACATCAGATAAGGGTTGTCCAAGCAGCGATGTGCAACATAGGCTGGCGTTTTGCTTATTTATTTCATCACATTTCATTCACAGTTGCTTCTTAGTTTATGCCCTATCTGATAATGGCCAAAAAATCTTGAAAAGAAAAGAAAAAAATGCAGAAAAAAATCCATTCTTAAAATCTGTCCAATGTTTGGAGACACTTTATTCAACAAAATGCATTGAATACCATTTAAGTACAATCACACCATGCAGATTCGACAATATTATCAGCCACCACACCTCTCAGGGAAATGGCTGATAACTCACATGACTTAAAAGCAAAAAAACAGTTCTTATAATGAATCAAACAGCAGACAGAAATTATTTCTTATAAACTTAACTAACTAAAAAAATAAAGCAATAAAAACTGCTTACTTGAGAGGCTTGTGACCCGGAAAAGGAGCGATTAACGCAACACTTCCAAACAGTTTAAAGTTGCCGGCAATCACAGGAAGCAACAAGCAGCCCAGACTATGACCAATAGCAACGTCAACCCTGCATAATTACACAGTCACCCCAGAACTTGCACATTTCTGTCAAATACATGAATGCTAAAGAAAAAAAATGCATTGGTGCTACTATTAGATGTAGCAAATGTCAGAAAATGAAGAAAACATATGAATGATCAACAAAATTACTGCAACAACTATTATTACTTCCAATTTGTATACAACAGCAAATTGCTGTTAACTAAAAATGTTTCAAAACACTGAAAAACTACAACAGTACTGCATGCATAAAATATCTGTCACAGAGGACTAAGCACACCAGGTAAATCAAAAAGACGAACCTAATAAGAGAAAATGTCTAGAATTGCCATAAGTGGCAAAATGACACATACAATGATTCACAGAGAAAATGATGGGGTTTGTCAACCTAATAACGTTCAATGACTACTGCTATCTGAACTATGTTTGCAGGATAGAAGCCATGGCTGTCAATCAACCAACAGTGTCATAGCAAAACATGGTCATACTCAAATGATAAATATACAAATACAATTAAACCTGCGAATGTTTGCAGCAAACATGAAATCATTGAGAAATGTTGTCTGTTCATTCAGTCGATAACTGAAGCATCCTTTGTCAACCTCGGATAAACCACGCGTGCTGCCCATGCCTTACACAGTACGGCAGCAAACAGTGCATATATAACTAACAGCGAGCGTAAAACCTGGCCACCATGAGTCCATGACAAATGTCAACTTACAGAGCTGCAGCAAATGGACACTGTGAAGTGTGCACAGTGTGCAGGCTATCAGTGACAAGAACAATTTTGTGACTTTTCAAGACTGTTCAAATCCAAATGAAGCAGGAAACTAAACCAGAGTTTTAAAAAAATCATCACACTTCCACAGTCACTGGTATTCTATAACCTAGAACAAATAACACAACAATAACTCAAATGCAAACTTTGCAAAGTGATAAAAAAGTTTCAATAAACATGACGTCATCAGTCACACCTCATAAAGTAAGTAAGTAAGTAAGTAGTCTGCATTTGTAACACGCCATATGTCAAAACAGAAGTTTGAATCGTAGGTGCGTTAGTCAAGACTGCTTCATATAGGTATGTGTCAAGCCACCAAATCACTCAGACGATATCAAAGACAAAACTAGTTTCTCTATTATTTTCAGCTGTAAATGGCCATTTGCATTTAAGCTTAGCAGAAATCCCCAAAATCTAACAAAGTACAGATATCAGCCAAAATCTAGACAACTATTACACATACATACATATAGTTAACACAGTAAAAATTCACATAATATTATTAAAATTAAATCACCAAAAACAATCTGCTAGCAAGTTACAATACTTCACTTATGTATGCAGACACTGCTAAACGATGATGGCATGCAGTAGACAAGGCCCACTAAAGCTAAGACCTGCCATAGCCAAGTTCTACTGGTACAACAGACAAGGAATATAGTAATTCAGTTAAAACTGAGTGAAATGATAAGATAACCCATCTCCATGGTGTATGGTAATGTGTTTCAGTGATAATGAGCATACAGCTTTTTGGGGGGCACTGCCCCGTTATAATTTTGGAGGGCAAAAAACGTCCAAAATTTGCTGCAATGTAGGAAAACTTTAGACTGTGACCACGAATATCTCCGGAACGCATAGAGATATCGACAAACAGTAAACGGCGTTATCAACGGTGATTCATCTAGAGGTGCTAGAGAATGACCTAATCTCTACCAGGAATGGGCCGGTCCACCTTACAATTTTTTAAAGGGAGTTATGAGGGCGTAGTGCATGCCTATAACTTAGGGCGTAGTGGGAGTAGCCCAACGATACTTGCCTCTATGTTTTGGTGATAATGAGCATACAACTTCTAGGGGGCACTGCCCCATTATAATTTAGTGGTAAAATCATGCCCACCCAAATCAACTTTTTGGAAGACCATATTTTGGCACCTAAGAGGTGCTGTGCCCTCAAATTTCTACACGTGCTAGAGAATGACCAAATCTTACTACCGTACCCTCTACCAGAGATGGGCCGGTCCACCTTACAATTTTTTAAAAGGGGGTCCAAAACTGACTTAAATTTCAGCAAGTACATGCCTTAGGGGATACTGGGAGTAGCCCAACGATGCTTGCCTCTATGTTTCGGTGATAATGAGCATACAACTTTTGGGAGGGCACTGCCCCGTTATAATTTTGAAGGGCAAAGAACGTCCAAAATTTGATGCGATTTAGGAAAACTTTAGACTTTGACCGTGAATATCTCCGGAATGCATAGAGATATCGACAAACAGTAAACGGCATTATCAACAGTGATTCATCCCCCGTTGAACCAAAAAATTAATAAACTTTCGTCCACTAACAAAAAAAGTTATAGGCGCGCATGTTGACCTACCCTAAGTCGACATTGGGCGTTCTGCGTATGCTAAAGCACATGAGTTCGGGCCTCATGACTTTGCCACCAGGAGAATTTAACCCCCATGAATTTTCCCTCCAATCAGACTTACGGTGACAGGCAAACTCATGTTAGGCTTTGACGCCAATTTCTAGTTTTTAGCTTTGTTTAGATAACATTAGTTAATGTAATCTTATCTAATGTAAAAACAATTTGATATAGCGCCAGCAATTGTCACAATGTTAAGCCTTCTACACTGCTATTTTCATGGCGAAATAAAAATGCACAATACCAAGCAGATCAGGAATGACAACACGCCAACCGTCTTTCACCATCAAGTCAAGCAATGGTTTGAGTTCGATGTGCTCACTGACGGTGGACGATGCCAGCAGAGCAGTCTTCATCTGATGTCTCTGAGTCCTGTGCACAGCTGTTGCTGTATCCACGTAGCTTACAATCACCTCCGCACCGTCCGGCCGCTGCCGCCAAATCCCAGGGCACGTCGCCATTAGCAGTTCTTGCTTCGACCAGTCCGGTGTGTACGAGAACCGGCTGTCACTTTCTTTCGCTCTACTGCCATCACTCGCGCTGCTACCTAAACTGCGAGACGCTGTCCCGTTTCCGGTTGTGTGATACTGCGTCCTAATCTGCGCGAGTTTAGATAACCGCTGCGGCCTAGTAACAACGCTAAAGAAAGACTGGTGTCGACTGAACTCTAAACGGAGATGTGAACGTGCGGCATGCGTAGACATGCGAGACGAGGTCGTTTGTACGTGACAATGACAGAGCGAATAAGACAGAGCTAGTCTTGTCAGCGGACTTCCTAACGTGAGTTTACGCATCATTTCGAACACAAACGCTTGTAATAAAAATTAAAACGATTTAATTTTCCCCAAACATTACCGAGTAATGTCGAAAACGGACACACCCACTCGTTTTGTAAACAAACTCGTCTAATTGCCGCATTGCACGCACCACGCAACTTTTTTTTACTTATTTATTTACATTTTGGACAAGATGTCAGCTTCCGGTGGTTGTAAGTTGTTAGATAAATTGAGCGCAAAGCGACTTACTGATTCACTTGATACTGTTCTGACCGATTGTGATGGTATAAGATGCTTTCATTGTCTAATTTTTTATTAGTATTGTCAAATATTGTTGCCACTTAAGTCAGTCCCTGCCGGCGCAAGGCGGTCAGTACTCGGTGGGGGGCATCAGTAATCAGTAATCAGTAATGGAGATAAACGGATGCAGGCACTAAAAGTCCCTCTATATCCATATCATGATATAATAAATTATACTAATAATTTACTCACTTTTTTCGACATACTCCGATCTATCTCTGGTTTCGGCTAATTCAGATTTCCAATCATACATAACTTGTTCTGCCCAAAATCTATCAAGCCGCACCTTAAATAAATCAACAGACTGAACATCAACTATCCAATTAGCTAAGCTATTCTAGATATTTACAATACGTGCTGAGAAAAAATGCTAAAGAGTGCGTGCATTGCGATCATTGCGCGCAGCCTGTTACTACTGCCACCTGTATTGAGCGCCGCTGTCCTTAACCGGCCGCCACGATGTATACAACAGCGGCGCACAATGGCTGCAGGGGGGCGGCGTGCTTTGATCTGATCTGTAACGGCGGCGACTGTTAATTGACGTCGATAGGTTATTATTATTATTATTATTATTATGCACGAAAATTATTACTGTGGCATTTAGTCTAAGTAGACTTCAAGGACACGTAACATAATTACACTAAAAGTGGACATGTTCAGCAAACATCTTAGATAGGTGACGTAACTCAGCGTGGGGGAGCAGAACACGAGCAGCAGGAAATTGTTGTCGTCAGTGGCATAATGCTGTGATGCATAAGGTCACTAAGATGTATGAAGCAGCTCTGTTACCGCACTTTTTACCAGCAATTAGGCTAGCTTTTAGTCATGTAGGCCTATTTATGTGGTTTATGCTTTTATTCACTGAATTCACCGAAGCCACCAGAATTACTGGTGGCCTAAGTAAGCACAGGCAAAAGCCATATAACACTTACTATCCTAATAACTAAGATTAACTATGTGTTTCCAGTTGCAGTTCCCATTTCAAACAATTTTTAAATTGATTTGTTGTATTACTGGTTACACACACGTCAGACAGTGCATTCCAGTGATCAATTACTCTGTTGCTAAATACATACTTTCTCAAATCTAATCTACCGCATTTTTTATATAATTTCTTTGAATGACCTCCTCTTTGACCTTCGTCATATGTAAAAAATAAATCTGATTGCAAATGATAACAACCATTGATAATTTTAAATGTTTCTATTAAATCACTCCTATGCCTTCTTTTTTCTAATGTCATTAAATTTAATTTTTTAATACGTTCTTTGTAATGTAAATTTCTTACTTCGTCAATCAATTTAGTTGCATGACGTTGAACTCCCTCGACTAACTCAATATCCTTCTGATAATGCGGGCTCCAAATTGGAACACAATACTCTAAATGCGGTCTTACAAGACTTTTATACAAGGGCATAATAGTTTCCTTAGATCTATTAGTACAAGTAATTTGAGCAAAGCTCATTAGACGTGCGACAGCCTTAGCAGTTCATATTCGCAGGTTGTCTTGATTTAACTCTATCCATTTTGACGCAATTCACTCTTGAAATCTACGCCGCAGCCACAAATTGCAGAAAAACACCAAAACCCCTATTTCAGAAATTCAACGTCATTCAAGGTCATCGATGTTTACACCAATAAAAAGCTTGTCATTATATTGCTTGTCATGATAAGCAGCATGTCTCTGCAGATCTGCAACCGTTTTCAAGCTACACGAGCCAATAGCGGTAAAACAACTACTTGTAGATTCTTAAATATGTACGTTCTATGCTAAAAAATGTCATGCGCAAAATGTCCAGGTCTATCTCCAGTCATTTCGGCGCAGTTCACTCTTATAATGTGTGTCGCAGCCAAAAATCGCAGAAAAATTCATTAAAAACCCCTATTTTGAGGGTTTAAGGTCATCGACGTTAACAGCAATAAAAAGCTTGTCACCAGTGCTTGTTATGATAAGCAGCATGTCTGTGCCTATCTGCAACCATCTTCACGCTACACGAGATAATTGTCGTAAAATAACCACTTCTTAGGGGGTAGCTGTCTTTGACGCCCACCTTCGCCGGCATCCTTGAACCTAGGGGGTCGGGACTGGAACTGCTAAAATCTACGTTGAATGCTGAAGATTTCATATGCAGGTTGTCTTGGTCTATCTCCAGCCATTTAGTCACAATTCAGTGTTGAAATGTGCACTGCATCCAAAAATTGCGAAAAATTCACTAAAAAACCTCTCTTTCAGGGGTTCAAGGTCGTTCAAGGTCATCGATGTTGATAAATTTAAAAAGCCTGTCCCCAGTGCTTGTTATGCTAAGCAGCATGTCTGTGCCTATCTGCAACCGTTTTCACACTACACGAGATAGTTGCAGTATAATAATCACCTTTTAGGGGGTAGCCGTCTTTGACGCCTGCCTGCGCGTCTTTGACGCCTGCCTGCGCCAGCCTCCTTGAATCTAGGGGGTCGGGACTTGGACTGCTAAAATCTACGTTGAATGCTGAAAATTTCATACGCAGGTTGTCTTGGTCTATCTCCATCCATTTTGGCGCAATTCAGTATTGAAATGTGCACTGCATCTAAAAATTGCTAAAAAATTCACTAAAAACCCCTTTTTGGGGTGTTCAAGGTCATCGATGTTGATAAATCTGAAAAGCCTGTCACTAGTGCTTGTTATGATAAGCAGCATGTATGTACCTATCTGCAAC
>Ga0209671_1000619_pt1 | contig 24882 bp, 10 predicted proteins | sample WorMetHERISLAND2_2_FD_187401 | JGI IMG/M metagenome (GOLD analysis project Ga0209671, IMG submission 187401) | Marine gutless worms symbiont microbial communities from Max Planck institute for Marine Microbiology, Germany - Olavius geniculatus... | ecosystem: Host-associated > Annelida >... | reverse complement strand
GTTTTTGACTGATCCACCCGTGTGACAGACAGATGGACATACAGATGAACAGAATTGCGATGACTAAGACGCGCTACAGCAGTAGCTGCTGTTGCACATTTTAACGCCCTCGTTTGGGGTGACCCCCTTCGAATTTTTGAAAAAGCTTTACGGTTCTTGAAACTAGACTCTTCCAGGCAGCTGAAGGTGAAGATTCGGTGATCCTAGCTTGCACCGTTTTTGACTGATCCACCCGTGTGACAGACAGATGGACATACAGATGAACAGAATTGCGATGACTAAGACGCGCTACAGCAGTAGCTGCTGTTGCACATAAAAATCAACAAAAATAGATATAAATATACTGGTAAATAGTGCATGCGTATAGACAAACACTGAATAAGAAAGTAGTCGTTCACCAATCCGGAGTACCTTGGTTCGACACTGTTGCTCTGGCCAAATCCACTGCCAGTGCCACCAGCACTGTCTCCAAAACCACCAAAACTTAGCCTGCTTGCACCACTATCGGCAGCACCGAAGCCTTGACCAAATCCACCTGAAAGCACACACACAAGAAACATAATTATGTCTTTACGCAAGTCATCATTGAAAGTAATTTCTTCACAATCTGAGTCTAGTTGACTCGAGCCTTCTAATAACTCTAGGGCACAACAGAATAAGCAACAATTTTTCGGCTGACTGGCAAAAAATGCTTAATGCCACTAGATATTATATAAATAGCACATTACGGAAATGACTCATTGTACTGTATTGCAAACATAGTGAGTGAGTGAGTAGGGTTTAACGTCCTGCCCGACACAGGTCATGTCAAAGATGGCCTTTGCAGGCAAAATTGCACATACACATAATAACGAAACAAAAAGTTTAACTTTTACAGAAAGTTTAACCTTTATGAAACACAAAAAATGACGAAAACCAAAACTTGTAAGAACTGTCGATTATAATTGTGAATATGTATCGAAAATGGCAGTTCTAATAATCTTCCCTGTTTTCCTACAGACAGTCATCAATCTCATAATGCTGACTATTGGAGGACAGGGGGGGCAAACATAAATGCTGTAGCTGTGCACAAGCAGACAAAAACTTGCACCCGACTGGCTTGGTCAAAAAAGTCTATAACCACTAGGGAAGCCAACCCCGAGCATAAATTTCGTCCCCCGGGGAAACGGGGACGAAAAATGTTCATCCCTGGGACCCCGGGGACGAACTGTATGCTAATGTGCTTTGCCTGTTGTGTAGGCTAATCAGTTCTAGAGGCCAGGCGGCTGGCCTGCAGAACTGATTAGCATACACGGAAGACTAGAAATTTAATTCTTTAAAAATCCTGTCTACCAAGTTTCCAAAACTACAAATGTTTAAGCAACTCTGAGCTCAGTGTCACTGATGAAAAATAGTATGTACTGTAGGTCTAAGTTAGCAGTTATTCTCTTCGGCTGCTCGCCATGAAGCACTAGCCTAAAAGTCTTAGTTACTTGGGCACTGGCACTGTCTCTGCACTAGCAGGCCTACTAACAGCAGGCAGTCTGTGGATGCTGCCCAAGCCATGCTGTTGAGTCACCAGGCAGGTGACTCAACAGCATGGCTTGGGCAACAAGCAGCAAACGATATTACCTGCACTGCAGGACCTGTCTTAGCAGCTGCAGCTGCTGTAGCTGCCAGAGTGACTGCAGTGCAGTCCACGTTTCAGCTGTATCACAGTGGCTCTGCTTAGTGCTCACAATAGAGGCAACACGGATGGCTGCTAGGCAGAAAGATAGTGCCGGGTGGCCGGGGATCTGCTATCCGTCCCCGGGGTAAAAATCCGGGGACAGCCTGTCTGGGGCCCCGGGGATCGGGGCCCCAGGGTTGGCTTCCCTAATAACCACCTGGCACATGATAAAATAAACCGTGTAAACTCTAGCATCTACGTACATCAAAACTTTTGCCTGGTTATGCAGTCTCAATGCTATGTGTTCTGCAAATATTTCTCTATCATGTATGGCTGGCTCTTAATAACAAACAACAGCTGTACTATGACGACAAACAATGCCACATATATCACTATAACTAAATAATGACGTATCTGCTGGCAATAATCTATTATTTCAAACAACTGTAAGAGTATCAATGACAATAACAAAAGCAAACTACATGTACCTTGTGCTCTAGAAGCACCACCACTGCCGCCACTGGGACAATCGCGAGAGATGTGATTCTCCCGACCACACTTGTAACAACCTGACACAGATCCACCACACACGTCAAGATATAACTCCACGCAGCAAAGCTACACAAAGCAATAAATGCAACCTATAAAGACCGCAGTTCTGAGGTACACCGAAAATAAGATCTACAGCACTACTTCTAGAAAAAAAAACAAATGCATAGTTTTGCATACCCAGCTTATACTAAACACATGCCAAAATATTCCAATATGTTTTAAATTGAACACAAATGAGAGAAAGAGAACTAGCATTGCTATGTAAAAAATCAAGATACAGACACATTATGGTATGGAAGAAATACACGCTGGCAGGGTTGATGCGATTGAAATCAACAGATTTAAATCCATGATTTAAATCAACAATAAAAATCACAATTTAAACATCACGATTTATATCACTGAATATAAAACTACAAATTTATGTGTAAATGTGATGGCAGTTTTCAGTTTATTATTGGTATTTATGCACTGTAGAGCTTGCTAACACAGTTTATTTTGTTGACTACATTAATATTTGGTTACATCTGAGCTAGTAAGTTAGATAACCTGATACACTTTACCAAAGTTAACATCACCAATTGCTCAGCCTTGACTCTTGTTAATTGTTCATGTTGTTTTGGAAGTTACTTTCAGCAATCAGCATGCTTACAGGTATTAGAAATGTTCATCAGCCTTCATCATTGTCTACTATATGCCTTAAAAAGTCTGACAAATTGCAGCCCCATAAATATTCACAAACATTAGAATGCATCACCAGGTTAAAACTGTAAATAGTTCTTTGTGAGGCTGCTATAAAAAAATAACACAAGTAATCTTATTTTAAAAACTCTAATCAAGGCAATCAATTACTGTCATCCACAAACTAACAGATAAAGGTAACACATGGACTATCACAGGTAGCATAGAATGGTGTAAAAATCTAACAAAAATAAAAAGAAAATAATTTAAATAACAAAATCTGATTTAAATCAAAAAATTGATGTTTTCAATTTTTATTTTAAAAATTGTGATTTTTATCAACTCTGCAAGCTGGAGATCAAAAACTGAAATAAAATCACGTAAACTAACACTAGTAAGATGAATTGAGAAAAGACCACAGACAAGGAAAATCAGTGAACAGTCAAGGTAATACTACAGGTAGAATAACAACAACTAAAAAGAAAAGCCATGTGCTCAAAGTGACTTTATGTAATCTGACGCAGATGTTAAACAAAGAAAAACATTACCTCTATTACTACCACCACCACTGCCCGGGGCATCGGGACATTCACGTGACATATGACCCTCCTTTCCACACTTGAAACAACCTGCCATCACAAGCAATCACAACTGAGCATTCTGATAACTAAATTGCAGTCTCTTCAAATTACAAACATTACCCAAATTCTAATCATCTCAGGTGAATCGGCAGTCTCATAACCAGTGTCATGTAATACACAGGGTTCTTCTATCAGTCTATGTAGCTGATATGTTGTTGTTGTTGTTGTTGTAGCCCACAGCTCCTCTCCTTCGTTAGTTGAGAAAATCGCCCACCGCGTCTGGATCGTCCCATAGGTCTTGAGTTGTCAGTTGTGTCAGGCAGGCAGGGCACTGGAACAAATGTTCAACGGAGTGCAGTGCCACTCCACAGTCCGGACAAACGTCTGTTACGCCTGTAGTGATGCAGGCCTTGTTGAGGAGCCGGCAGTGACCCAAACGTAACTGAGCAAGAGTAGTGCGGACGGATCTAGAAAGGTAGCACTCAAAGGATGATAATTTGGGTGGAGCAGTTCCAAGGACTCTGTTAGGTACAAAGTTTGACTGTGTATCTACAACACTGCTTGGCTGTGAAGAGTGCGTAAAGCAGAACGATATTGCTCAACTTCAGAGAAGCTGTAGCTTATATCAAACACATACCAGAATGCTACAGGTACTACCAGTATTAAAACCTCAATAAGCATACAAAAAAAACCATGACCACTAGTGTTACTGTACGAAAACAATAACACATGTACACATATGAGTAATAAGTATGGGACACTAGGAGACAGTGAACAAATAAATCAATTCAACAAGTATATTTCATAAATGATCAAACCTCGTCCACGGCCTGCTCCTGGCCCAGAGCCGCCCTGTGGACAGTCGCGGGAAATGTGACCCTCTTCGCCACATTTGTAGCAGCCTAAAATAGCACACCCAACCAACAGGACAGCGGTGCAAACGTATCTCAAAAACCATCTTCCAACACTTAAGCTGTGGCCACATGCAAATCAAAAAAGCTGCACACATTCAGCAGAATTATTAGTAGCAAAATCAAAGACATCTGCTAATAATCTGTGGACCTTACAAGATCATGAAAACACATCTATCAGTGCAGAAGTTACGCGAGTTGTGAAAGAACTTAATAACCTCACAACTCAGCCCAATCAGTTCGCTGTATTCGTTATTTCCGACTGAAACTCCACACAAAGCCTCCTCAGGCTCATAATGCCGCACTTATTTCGGTCAGCATAGTAAGGATAACAGAAAATGATAACTTGTAATGTTCGAACTTCTGCAGGCCTAAACCAGGCTGGGCTTATCAGATATCTGCAAATGTGTTACTGTGCAATAAAATTTTTATTTAGTTATTTTCAAAAATGTAAAGAAAGCATTATTATTAAACGACGTTTTCATGAGTTCGATAGATTATGTTCAGCTTATTCTGTATGCAGACATTCTCGTGGTCATTTTAAAGCTTGTGTTTGGCATGCTTTCTATGTTTATATAACTTAGATTTATTGTTTGTATTATTCTCTGTCCTGTTATACACAGCCTTGTGTAAACAGATTATCAAAACACTTGCACTGACCACGGCCTCTGCCGGCACCCCGACCGCTGCCGCCGGCCGAAGGACACTCCCTCAACATATGACCTAGCTCACCACAGTTGAAACAACCTACACGTCACAAACCAACACATTTCACACCGACATCATTCCCTTTACCACGACATACTGACTACAAGATGCCCAGCTTTCACTAGGATAGCCAACCGTACTGGCTGTCAGTGACCTTGAAGGTCATCCAAGGTCAATGATTTTCATCTGAACGGGTGTATGCCACTTCCTATTACTGATTAACAGTAACCGTGGCCCTATCTCTCACCATTTCCGAGATATGGAAACTTGCAACTTGAAACTTTCCACTGAAAATTGTGGCCCAGCCGCTGCAGATGGAGACATTGTTACTATTGACAAGACAGCCTACAGTAAGTCGCCAGCACCCTATCCGATAGTACCATTGCCGACTCCTTATGAATTATCATTTGGTACTGGTAATAATACCACATGAACGGCATGGTGCATTTTGGCCCTTCAAGGTCATCCAAGGTCTATAATTTATGTGTCATTTGAAAGCCAATATGTGACTTCCTATTAGTGATCACTGATCAATAGAAACCTAGGCCCTATCTAGCACCATTTAGCCACAATACATCCGTGATGGACAGACTACCAATGGATGACAACCATGCCAATAGTGGTGGGCTAAAAACCAAATCAAGCAAGCATTCGCATACACAAATACACTTAGACAGCTGACTAGTTTACAAAACATGCATAATATAATCACTATTTATTCCCACATGACATAAAGAAGTGTTACCAGTAAGCAAAACTTACTGCACTTTTCCCAGCGAAAGCCATGACAGTTACTGTCAGCAATAATACTTACCCGTTTAACCTAAGAACAGTCGTCACAGCAAGTTTCACTGGTTATACTGTAAACTCCAGTGAGTGAGTGAGTACAATTTAACGTCCACCCAACACAGTGTAGGTCATTTCGGGGACAGCCTTTCCAGGCAATGTACATACACATAATAATAAGTTTAACCTTTGCAACAATGGAACAAAAAGTTTAACCTTTACAGAAAAACCTGATATAAAAGATAAAAACACAGAAACGACCTAAACCTAAACCCCAATTTAATTTAACAGTTTATACAACAGTTTAACAGTTTTTAGGAAATAATCTCTGAAAGAGAATAACTACAAAAAACCCATTATATTTAACAATAACTATATAACAGCAATACAACTTCACTACCATGGTAGACAACAGAATTATTTGTTACCATACGATTATAACTAATATAAATTCACCTTTTCTGTCCCCACCACTGTTACTGCCTCCACGCATGTTGCTACCAAATCCTGACCAATAACACAGATGCACATCTTGAAAACAGTTAGCACAAGACTAATGTACATTCACTGAAAGTATGCCTACTAACACCAACTGAATTGACAGATTTGTCTGCTAAAGGTAGTGAACTGTGATGTGATTAAACTGTTAAATGTCATTCCTCTTTGTCCAGTTGGTTAAATAAACTAACAACACTTTCAATATATGATAAGGTCGTACAGTCATACCTTACTCACAGCATGTTAACTCCGACAAATTTCTATTTCAGAGAAAAAGTACTGTTAGTAAGGTGCTACGTTCACACTACTGAACAAGCTGTGACTCTACTGGGGGCCTGGACAATGGCATCCGGCCTACGAAAAGTCATCATCATCATCATGGGCATGCCCCAGACTGGAGCGTGACTGTCTCCACGAGCTGCCTCCGTCGTCCTCGATCTTCTGCAAGCCTCAATGCTGAATTCAAACCATGGTTGAGTGGTTAGAGGTCAGCTCTATGGTCAAAAGCCAAGTGTGGTGTAGGCGGCCTGGGCGACGCTTCCAGTCCTTGTAGAGTTCGCAGATCGACGTATGTAGGGCTCTGAAGGTATTCTGCATGTCGCTCATCCTTGCTACGCGCCTGAAGAAGCAGAGACGTCTTGTCTGGATGAGCGAGAGCAGATGTGGTGGAGAGCCGGCTCAAATTTGTACATCAGCATTCGAAACATGGTCTGTGTACTGAATCCAAAGAATACGTCGGAGGCAGATATTGTCAAAGGCAGTGATCCTGGCTTCCAATGCTCATGCCAAGGCCCATATTTCAGAACCATAGAGGAAATCGGTTAAATGTAAACTCGATATAGCTGAACTTTGGTAGAGATGGAAATGCTGGAGCACCAGATTCCTCTGTTAAGTTGATCAAAACAAGATTTTGCCAGACCGATCCTGTGTCAAACTTCTGGTTCTGTCTACCATAACCGTGAATTTCTGAGCCAAGATAAACAAAAGACTGAACGATGTCCACTGAATTGCCTGATACAAGGTATGTTGCAAGAAGTGCTGCTCAAAAATTTTCTATACTTTTTGCAGGCACAAAAATTACCACAAACAAAAAGTCAAAAAACTATCACACAATGTTAATCATAATCCAAGACACAGTCTTGCTCCGAAAGTCTTTTTGAGCCTTAGAATCTTTTGTTAATTCCCAATATGTTTCCATTAAGCAGTTTTAAGTTCATGTTCGCTGTATCATATCAAGTAGCAAGCTAGTAGCAAATGTCAATCTTACTATAATGCATGCCGTCTGTGTTGCACGGGCACGGACCCTGACTGCATCAACTGTGTCCTTAGGTCTTAGGTGCCTGCTATGTACACCACCACCTTGCCCCCCTCAGGCAGCCTGAGAAGTATCAAGTTGCCAGGTAACAGAGTAGACCCACCCACAGAGCAGAAATTTTGTTACCAGTAGTTTATATAGCACATTGTCATAAATAATGCCTAATATGCTGACAACTGCTGCCGCTGTGGAGAGCTGTGATAGTTAGGAACGAGCTAGACCTCACTACAAGACAAGTTCTTTTTACAGATCTCTATCAGTTGCAAAAGGACCACCACACAAACAAAAACAACGGGGTTGGCAACTTGGCATGTTTCGGTAAAAGATGGTTTAAACCACAGTTTACCACGTTACATCTGTTCAAACATCTTGAGCAGCAGAAATAGTTATTTGCCGACAAAACCTCAACCCTGAACAACATTGAGAACATGTTTACATGGCTTTAATCAATAAACATTAACTTGCATATGGCTCGCAGCCACTGCAATAGTCTGTTTTGAATGAAAACACACCTGAGTTGCCAGATCCCATGCCAAACCCAAATGAACTCGCATTGTTGTCTCCAGAGTCACCTAGAACACTAGAACCGAAGCTTCCAAAGCCACCACTGGAGGCTTTCTGCTGAAAACCCTCTGCACAATCAAACACACAGAAAAACTAGAACATAGTGAAACCATAACTGACTAATAGGTGAACAATTTACGATAACAGATTTAAGATATAACAAATTCACCAGCAGCAGAAATATACACTGACATTTGGTTTCTAGTCGCAGTGTGACCAAATGTACTAAGTTGTACAGTTACACAGCACACTAAGCACAGTTAACAAAAAGTACTAGTGTAACCAAAAAACAACAGCAAGTCAAAACTTGGTAAATATCATAATCTGACTCAAATTCAATAAAACAAACTCAAGTCAAACAGACAGTCATAAAAATAACAGATTCTCATACATGCAATGTGCATGTAAAAACTCTGAAAAATCCCCAAAAATGACATAAAAACAAGAAAGTAAACCTATAAAGCAGGCATAAAAATGGTAGAAAAAAGTCTATGTGTAACTGGCACAGCTGCATACAATCTTATATCGAGAGCAGGTGCATTATGCAAAATACAAACAGCTAGCAAAGACGTTTGGCCGCTAGCCAGCGCCAACCCAACATGATATGAAACTGTCTGCTTAGCTACACCAGTATCCAATGCACCACACAATACCAACTCCGACCTTTTAAACTTTTTAAAGAGTACCACTGCTGAGGCACGTTCACACCACTTTTGTTGCTTCAAGATGACAGACAAACTGATTGACAGGCAAGACTCAAAACGTGAACTATTAGAACAGTCAGACAATAAAATTAGATCAAATGGCAGTACATACGGACAACAGCTGTTGGTCCAAATGCAGGTGTCTTGCTAGGTGCTCCGAATACAGCGTCATCGTTCTCCCACTCGTCACCCATCTCTTCTATTTTCCTGCATTACAAACACAGAGAGCATGTTGATTTTTAGCCAAATTTACTACCTATAGCTGGGTGGTGTAATGGTTGTATGCCGAACTGATGACTGAGAGGTTGCAACAACTTGCTGGTTCAACTCTTGCCTGGCGCATTGCTAGGTAACACCCCTGGGCAAGTCGTTCACTAGAGCTGTCAAATTAACACGGTAAAAAATTATCATGCGTTAAAAAATTAAAACACATACGTAAGTTTACTTAATTCTGTAAAGCAGGAGTTCCAATATTCCATCAAATTATGTTGATTTGACAAACAAATCATATTTAAGTAATCAAAAATTGTTCTGTTGCCGTTCCATCACTAGTGTCACAGTCCTGCGAGACAGCCACGAGTTCGTTGGTCATCATTGCATTCACCTTTTCGACACAGCCCACCTACAATATCAGCAATATCGTAAAAAAAACGTAAAGACTACCGAGCCACTTCTGAGCAACATCAGCGATGCGTAATTAACGCGTAAATACATGCATTAAATAAATTAACACACTGCGTTAACGTGTTTAAAAAATTAAAGCTTTGAGTTTTTGACAGCTCTTATTGTTCACACATGTGCCTCTATTCACCAAGCAGTATAATTTGGTACCGGTCAAAGGAAGGTGATGCTCTGCAGCAGAGAAAATAACCGGAAGTATCGCATCACACTGGCAATGCATCACGTCTGTCCCATCATGGCTACAAATGGCAGCTATGAGTAAAAAATGGATTGCGGATGTCGCAACAGGTAACAATATAATCTGTAATTTGATTTATTAGCTTAACCATCCCCTAATGCTATTCCTAACCCTAACCATAATCATACAGGCCCACCTGCACCGAGCACGGGTAAAATGCGGACCTGCAGACTTGCGGACCGATCAAAGGGTAAACCTTGGGCCAAACCTGCGAACCAGGTCTGCAGTTTACCCGTTGGTCGGTCCGCAGGTCCTAATTATCTATATAAGTCCAATTCAAATTCACAGGCACTGTTTTTGAGATATTTCAGAAAAAATGTGTTTCATGGAATATTTAATGTCACCAAAGAATATTTTTTGACCCCATCTTGTAAAAGAAAGAACTTCGAGGTACAGGGTTAGTAAGGGGGGGCATTTTTTCGATTTTTTTAACTCTGGTGCACCGTTTTCGAGATTTCCAAAAATGTGTTTTAAATAGAGCTGTCAAGGCGTTAATTTTTTAAACGCATTAATGCAGTGCGTTAATTTTTTAATGCATTGATTAACGTGTAAATTAACGCACCCAGTCCCGTCGAGATGGAGAGTAGGAGGTAAATTACCCCGGGCCTGAGACGTTTATGGGACCTGCCTGTAGAATATAGAAAGTTAGAAAAATGAAAAAAAGTTTAAAAACACATATAATTTTTATTTTTTAAATGTATTTAGACTATTTACTATTTAACTATAACAGTATCTTTATTTTGTATATCATCTCTTGTCCATCATAGAGTCCATCATTTTGTGATAAACTCTATTGGGTTACGCTTAAGCGAATTGCTTGCTTACTGTCTTATGTCAGTTTCGTGCGTATGTTTGTATGTCTGTCTGTCTGTCTGTTCATTTGTGATTGGTGAATAAATAAAGCCTGTCAATGAAATAAATAAATAATTGTTTATTTACAGTAGTGATGAAACGAAAACTTAGTTTAGTTACTTGATTTCATTCGATTGTCATATAACCGCAGTTTAATAGAATATCTGAACTTTTGCTGCACCGAATTTAGTAACTGAATGAAATAAATTTACGCATGTGCGTTAATTTTTTTAATGTGCATTAATTTTTTTAATGCACATTAATTTATTAACGCATTAACACGTTAATTAACGCGTCAACTGTGACAGCTCTAGTTTTAAAGAATATTTAAACCTAACTTTGTTATTTTTGAGCTAGATGTGTCACATTTGACTGGTCCTGCCTCATTAATATTCAACACATCTATGTCAATGCCGGCACCAACATCTACCATAGAATATTTAATTTCACCAAAAAATATTTAAATTTTTTTGGACCCAATCTTGTTAAGGAAAGAAATTACATGTAGCAGTTTAGAAAGGGGGGATTATTTTGGAATTTTTGAGCTCCGCTGCACTGTTTTCGAGATATTTCCAAAAATGTGTTTCAAAGAATATTTAAACCTAACTTTTGTCATCTTTTTAAGCTAGATATGACGCATTAGGCTCAGGCTGGTCACGTCGACTTGTGCAACTTAAAACATGTTCAAAAAAGCTATTTATTTGACAGTAAATTATTTGCCGTATTTACAGTTACAACTGCCTGAACTGCAGTGCAGTAAACGCTTAGACAGGGGCCTAAAACAAGAACGCTATAGTAAGCTTATACACTAGATCTGGATCTGGATAGTCGCCAGGGCCCCAGGACTGGGGCATTACACCAACAGGGTGATGACTATGGTGCAGCATGACTGGCTAGTTTGCTCTTAAATAGTGCTAAAAAGCTGGCTGACACGACGGACTGAGGCCAAATGTTCCAATCTTTCACTGTTCTGATACCGTAAGACTGTCTGTAGTTCTCAGTATAAGACCTCACAGTAACCAGCTTGTTGATTTGCATCAGCGCCGCAAGAAGGTATGGATGATAAAGTGAGATCAACCGAAGTTGCTGGAACTGCAATTTGGTCGTTTAAGATTTTATACTTGAAGGCTAGTCTTTGGATTTTGCACACATTGCGGCATATCAAGGCAGATGGGTCACGTCTGGACTGATGTCTAATGACCCCAGGGGCCAATCCAGTGCATTGGAGAAGCCCCGTCCGGTAAGCTGTCCAGTAAGCTATTAGGCGTTCGATTGCGCGGGGTCCGAATTTTGGTGATCCGCAGTTTACCCGTTGGTCGGTCCGCAGATCCGCATTTTACCCGTGCCCATCTGCACCAGTTGTCACGACATTTTAGGCCTTAACTGGCGACTTTTTGCATGTTTTCGCTATCCCGTCATGTTTAATTCACATCGCACTAAAACGAATCCCAGGTTCTTAGAGATTTTAGAATCATACGATGCAGATAAAAGAACACGTTAACGGAAAACAGATGGTAAATGTGGTGTTCACTGTCGTCTTGCATAAGAAACCTATTAACGTATATACAGCGTCGTATAGTATAGCAGACTAACGCCGACTAATCCTACATCAGAAAATGGTTTGCAATCATATCTAACTACATTATACTGCATTATAATTACATTAGATACCTTTAAAAGCTAATTAAATTCCCACAAAGAACATTTGTTAAATATTCTTCGGTCTCGTGGTATTTGGGTAAAATAATAAATAAGCAAGATTCAGGTGTTGACCTTAGACGACTGACGACCCAGAAGCTTGCCGTTGTCAGCAAAAAAATCCGCAGCTAAGAGGATCAGCCAAGAACCGACAAATCGCGTGGGAAAAAATCGCGGGCAACTAGATGTTTCGACGATTGGTGCAACGTGTGTAACAAGAAGCCCAGCTGTCACTAGGATAGTAACTGTCGACCGATATCACACCGTTTAGCCACAATGGCGCGTAATGACTTTCAAGGTCATCCAGTTAATAACTATTGTGTAACCTGAAAGGACGTATGCCACTTCCTGTTAGTAATTAATAGTAACCTTGGCCCTGTCTTTCACCATTTTCGAGATACGGCCGAATTTAATTAGAGCTTGAAACTTTCCATTGAAAATTGCGACCAAACCGCTTCAAATGGCAAATACTGCACTATTGGCATACCATGGTGCGTTATGACTATCACAAATCATTCAAGGTCAATAATTTTTGTCATTTGAAAGCCAATATATACTACTTCATGAATTAGTGATCAATAGCAACCTAGGCTTTCGATTGGCGCCGAATTCAATGACCTTAAATGACATTGAACGCCAAAATGCATTTTTATGGATTTTTTGGCGATTTTGGGCTGCGACGCAAGTCTATATCATTCACAAGGAGGCGCCACGGTACTATCATTATGTGCACTTCGGCATGACTGTAATAAAGGTGTTATAATTGTTGTCTAATATGTCAAGGCCGGAAACTTTTGGAACGACCCTCGTAAAATGTGAATGAAGGTGTGTGTAGCTCAAGCAGTTTTTATCTTAGGCCTGACCTAGTCTATGCTTAAGAATTTGTTTTTTTGTCATTATTTTCTTCACTTTCAAAGCAAAAAGTGCAAGCTGCCCAAGAACGCCGCTGGCAGGGATAATATTCTACCTATAAAACACCGAGCCTTGCACAATAGTTATCATGTCAGAGAGTTCAACTGTTAAAACTGTGCTCATTTCAGAATTCACCACAGAGAATTAACTGTAACAGCCACTGCAAGTGTTGCACTTGTAACTACAATTTTACATACACAGAGTGAAAACTGGAAAATATTTTGAACAAATCCATCACACGATTCATGAACACACATACAGACCAAACAATGCGATATTCACAGACTTTCATGGAATGCTAGAACTATGCATCTATTACTATAAACACTAGGCTTATGCAATTATCACAAAAATACTATACTGCAATAGTGTCTGTCGCTGAATATCAAAATAGAATTGTGCAACAACACTAACTGATCATAATATCACTTCATCATTCAGGCATAATTGGAGACATTTTGGTCCCAGGTATGATAGTAGCAAATAAAATATAAATTCTCTTAAATATCTATGGGTAACTATAATGTTAATCACACTTTTGTACACAAATCATATTAAAGTTACTGTACAATGTTTTGACACCCCACATATACATGGCGCCCTTTTCCTTTCATTCCCTCAAACGATGATCGATTTACATGAATTTTTTTTTACCAGATCTAGCTGAAAAAATTGTGATTCAAAATATTAGCTGCGTTTTTGATGCCTAACACGTTAGGCATTGTTCATAGATAGGCCTAAGAATATTATAAATACTATAATTAGATACTCATGCTGGAGCACGAAAATCAAATTTACTAGTATATTGCCTCAATACAGCAAAACAAAACTCTTTCGAATTTTTCGTCTGCTATCAGCAGAAATTAAAACTGATAGATAAAAGTATTAAAACAATTAAAAGTATTATTATTATTATCATATTTATAATATATTTATCTATGGTACACCTAACTTGTTAGGTCATCCAAAATGCAGCTATTTAGACAGAATGTGGCCGTTCATTAAATATTCTTTGCTAGTTGTGATGCAACGCTGACGTCATAATGTGTCATGAGCACAAGCTTGCTTGTCTCAACTATTGCTGTCAGTTGCTACCCTGCTTCGATGGTGAACTTTTCTGGTTCACTGATGACAAACTGATGAAGTTTTACCTTTGAAGCTGCAAAAACGCCCAAAACGATGAGTTTCACACACTTGTGAGGACAGCTAGACTTTTACACCTTCCAGCATCAGCACACACCGTTTGCGAGATGGTTCAGTTTTTGGACCACGAGACGCTTTATGTCATGCCCTAATGTTGCTTAGTGTTGATACAATGAACATTTTCATCAGTATAGGCCTACCAGATAGAGTTCACTATCGAAGCAGGGTAGCAACTGACAGCATTAGTTGAGACAAGCAAATCATGATGTCAGCTTTACATCACGACTAGCAAAGAAAATTTAACGAATGGCCACATTTTGTTGAAATATTTTGAATTAGTATTTCTTCAGCTACCGCTGGTAAAAATTTCATGTAAATTGATCACCATTTGACTGAGTTATAAAAGAAATAAAAAAAGGGTGCCTTTTCACGAAACACCGTGTTAATAGACCCTTCTTACTGGATGCATCATTATTTTAGTTTTTAAACAAGGTAACAATCGTTGGCAAATCTGGTCCCCGACAAAGACAAGTTGGCTTGTAACGCTGTTAATTTTTTGCACACTTACATAACATAATATAAACAGAACTAAAAAAACACAAGCGCTCTTACATATTCTAGAGCTCTACAGAAATTAGTTAGCTGCTGACCCAATAAAGCTTTGTAACTACACTTCTGAACAGAACTGTACTCCTAATACACAGGCTCAAAGATTAGAGGATCTTAGTTCATGATAGAAGCAGCAAACTGTTAATGATAAACATGGCCATCTGTAAACATCAAATATGTCAATATATGCTGTAACCAACTATTTTCCAAACTTCATGAGAGAAGCACCAATACAAAATTAATAGATTAATAAATTCATGAAATAATCTTCAACAAAATGCTGATGATGCAGAATGAAAATGAATACAAAAAACATGACGCTCAATGATCTAATATAATAAAATGGTCCCAACAAACTGACCCACGATCTGCCTGGTCACAAGGGCTATCCGGTATTTGAAACTAATAGAACTATGAAGCAACTGTCAGACATGCAGTCTCGTGCAACAGTGACAACTGCCACACGTTCACTTCGAAGCAAGCACACCTAACACAAAGACAATCTAATAAAATAGTTGTCAGCCAAACTAAATGCAACGAATAAGTGTAATAAATCTACTTTTATCTTTACAATTTTTGCCATTTTTGCAACTATTAATAAACCACCACTAAGGCAAATAACAAATTCAATTGTTTACCATCGGTCAGAAAATAATACGACATTATTATTTCAACAGTCAGTTTTTGATAATTATAGCGTGCAAAAGCGATTTACAGGCCTGATGCTATCACCTTCATATCAGTACATTACCACCATCAAAGCTCTGAAGGTATGGTTCAACCAAATGTATATAAACGCCTCTCATCCACTGTCACGTACCCTGACTTGAACATCAAGTTACAGATTAAAGCAGTGATAATTACAGTCAGCCACAGACACTTATTCACTCACTCAGAATGCACTATCCAATGGATTATAAAGCAAAAATTAACACTAGGTGCATAAGACACAAAAAATATGGCACATGACAGCAAATGGTCAGTGGCTTGTCTCCACTGGAAGAAAATTTTGACATATGTCAAATGGCATCTCGTACCATGCGACGGCTTTAACAGGGTGCATGAGTGGCCAGACTATGCTTATTTAAGCCCAAATTCCACTAGGCCAGCTCTCACCGAAACTTCATGAAAGTCACAGACACAAACGGTGACAAATCATGAAATCATGAAGTTTCAGTGAAAGTCGCCGACACAACTCACGAAAGTCACGGACACAAACCACCTCAACATGTCGAGATGTTTGCGACAAAGTTTGTTACACTTGCAACAAACCCGTTTGTGTCTCTTGAATGGAATTTAGTCTGTTACTATGCACGGGGAAAGTCGGTGACAAAGTCGGCGTTGTCGTGGACACAAATCATGAAAGTCGCGGACTTTCATAATTTATGTCCATGATAAAGTTCACGACTTTGTCGCAAACAAGGCGCAATGAAATTTGGGCTTTAGCAGCTGTCTCACTAGCGGACACAAGAATAAAGCAGCAATAGTAAAGCCAACATCTACGGCATTTTTAACTTCCAGAAATTGTTTCAAGTTTCAAGCAGGGACATCTATGTCCATTGAGGACCAAGCTCAAAGTGCAAAACTTTTCTCAAAGAGGTAACTTGTAGAACTTCAAGGGGGCAGTCATCGTTTCACCAGTTTAAAAATGTACCAAATTCATCTTCGACCGTGGCTCCGCCCCAGACCCCACTCCCCACTAGAGGATCTTATTTGAAAAGTTTTCTACCGGCATCCACAAGTACTGATGCCATCATTGGGGGCACTAGACTCAGCTTGATGTGAGAGGGGTTCGAGTTGAAGTTCAAAAAGGGAGTGGTAAACATGGGAGAGTAGATTTGGGGGGGGGGCTTGCACAGTATGTCCAAAAAGGAATAGACACCTCTGCGAGTTAGGTCAGATTGCCAAAATGTCCCACTATACAATGCTAACTTCTTTATATTGTGCAAAAGCAAGACTTTTTACAGCATTAAGCACCATACGGGTTGGACAATAGCGATACTACATAACTTATGCACGGAATATCAACACCTTACGTAGCTCGGTACCATACGGCACACAAGTAAAAGTAATCAAAATCTACATTGTGGGAAATATGACTTCCCAAAAGTCTCGATCAGTACTATAAGTCTGACACCATTATGCCAAACAGTCGTTGACAGTTCACACACCAGTGATCAAATATCCACACATTGACAGACTACTGGTGCACAGCAATAGTGCTGTGATGACTAATTATACAGGTGCCTGCTTGCTTGTCTACGATACAGGGCATCAGGCAAGAAGATTCTTGATGGATTTCGGCGTCGCTTCATCATTCAAATGCTTAGTTGTATATCTGCAGACATAAGTAATACAACAGTTGCTGCGGTAAGGAAGCACACTCTTATGATAAACCTTTAGAGACTGATAATGCTGCCAAATAAAGTGAACAGAACTGCAATAATTACAATTTTGACTAGCTTACTTTATAAAAGTTAAGAAGTCATTAATGATTAACTCCATTCAATTTAATTAGAAAAAACCCTAATAGTATCAAACATTTCTGTTTATCGATCTTATCAATATTCCAGCTTGCAGCTCTCATAAGAGTATTAAGACATATTAATAGTGAGTATTTTTATTACTCCTCGCGCGCTACATTGCTAATGAGGTGAAGAGGAGTATATGAGATCAATGTAATATTAAGGACTGACCAACCGACGACCGACCTCTGTTCCAGGAAGAGCCTTCCTGGAAAAAACTTCAAATGGCCATATCTCCGTTAACGATGCCAGATAGGCGCATGGTCACTATGGATCACCCATAGGAAGTCAATCCCGGGAGTCGAATGGTCACGTGACCGATAACGTCACGTAACTCCAAAAGGTCAAGGTTATGACCCCATTACCTTTGAGGCACCATATCTCCGTAACAGTGCCAGATAGATGCATACGTTGAGGCATAACAAGACAAATGGCAACTAGCGTCATCGATTATTATTGGAAATATTTTTCCTCTCAGTTCCTAAAATTGGGCAATATTTTATGAACTTCGGGGAGAGAATTTCCAATAATGACCTCGATGCCAGTCACTATTAGTACAATATTAAACAGGTCTCAATTAGGCGCCAGGTCTCTAATACAAGCCCAAAGGAACGAAAAAACTTTTTAAAAAATACAAAAGAAAATGATGCGCACGAAGAGTACATTACATTGGTCAAAATCTAATAACATTTCTTGTACAGTCTTGTAAATAGACCATCTTGTTTGCAATCTCTGGAGAAAAAAGACAACTCCTTGCTAATGATATATCTAGCTGAACTAATAAGTCAGCTATTCACCTCTTTAATGATGAACTGACCTTCATCAAAATGTAACAATTAACTTTGTTTAATCACTATAAATTTTAATGACTAATCACATGATTAATTAGTAATTTCTTCAGCCCCAGTAGCATGGCTAAATACAAAATACTGAGAGTGTCAGACTCACAGTCAAAAGATCAAGAGTTCAGTTTCTGGAAAGCTATAGGAAAATTGTCGAAAATCATGTGCCTTCGTCAAACACTATAATGTGATACCAGCTAATGTTGGCAATGCAGATCTACAACTGGGAAGGTAACTGTGGGCCTGGTAAAAAGTAATGAAAACATGCTATCTGGTTTATGACTATTTAACCTGCTAACTGACTGCCTAAAGACCAGGATCATCTCTTAACTAAAATATGTGTTGTATTTAGTACAGGACTAAAAATTTTATTAGCTTTTTTTGAATAGAGACAACACACTACAACATCAGCGGTAAACTACATCATACCTCAGTGCATTCAGTAAGCAGTCCACTTTACCGGGAAACTGTTCTTTTAGCACTTTTATAGAATTCTTGATCTGTGTACACACAGCACACTCTCATTGACTTAATCGTTACAATAAACAGTACTTCTGGCTGAGCAGCAAAAAATCCGAATAACACACTTCACGTAACTTCACTTTTGGGAACACACTGAAACGGAAAAATTTGACAATTAAACTACGCAGTTAGAACTCGACATAGCACAGTGAGATCTGTATGCCTCAATCAAATGGGCAAATATATATGCTCTTTTTAGCACATACAGTCACATATAGACTTTTAAATCCCCAAAACCTAATGAGTTCATTTCAGACCCAAGAAGCCCAGTGACTGGAGATATCTCAATGCTTGGCAACAAATGAGGCACTAAAGAAGATGTCAGATGAACGATAAAATCGGCTGACTTTTGTGGGCGCGGTCTAGTTGCCTGAGCAAACTGGCTGATAAAATCAATGAAGCATGACACATGAACAATATTTTCGTCTGTTACTTCGTACCATATCAGCTGGCTCAACAGCAAAATGCAGATCGCAAAATAATACTTGCATCACTGTTTTCTGCATCTAATGAACAAAAAATAAATAACAAACAAAATAAATGACTAAAATGAATATTCATCTTCCATTGTAAAGAATCACCATGGCAACATAAACAAAATTTGTTGACCAATATACAAAAAATCGGCCGACAAAATTGTCAAAGATAGAATATGCTCTACCTTGGCCAACAAAATCGCCAGATTTTTGCATGCCACATGACGGATTTTTGTTAGGCGATTTTGTCGGCAGATAAAATCAGCCAATTTTATCGATCACCTGACATCCCCTTAAGTCCATCCATCGATCAAGAACAATGTCAAGCCTTGGGTAAGGCTAAATCTGTCTGTAGTAGCTGCCACGGCATGCAATGACATCAGCAAAGGCCACCAGCAGTCAGCCGAAATAATCCTGCCTAGCTGCAGAAGGTATCAGCGGTATCATAGTCGTGTCCCATCTCATAATGCTAAACAATCTGAAAAACTTGTCCTGTGACCTTTGACCTTGACATTCAATAGGGTTCTTACAGTGGTCAAGGTACATGTATACACAAAATTTCATCAAGCTATGCATAGCAGTTCATAAGTTTTCATGTTAACAGAAAAAAACAAACTGACACACAAAAAACGTAGCAACAGTGCTGCAAACAATACTGTCGCTGCTATCGCAGACAGTAATAAAACAAGCTAGGTATTAATTACTGCCATTGTTACAAACTACAGACACAAACTGTGGACGTTCTCTGCAGCCCCAATTATCATACAGTATTAATGCATTATACTAACATCAATGGGGGATGTCTTGGCGAAGGCGCCGACTGGATGAACGTGGTCATAAAGGATGATGACTCCCACCATCACTCGTAGACAGAACATCACCGTCTCTTCCGTAGTAAATTTGCTCCTGTACTTACTGCGTGCAGCACACAGTCAACCACACAGCAGCTTAGTGACCGATCGGAGAACAGTGGAGGCTCAGAATGCGTATGGTTCTGTGGTTCTGTTATTCTAATCACCAGATAGATAGCAGCTAGTTTACATTAACTGTGCAGTTTTCTTTAGATATATTTCTAAACAACATGATGACTGACTGTCTGCTAATGCTTGGTAAACTATACTGTTGCTTAGCAATAAGCATACAGCACTGAATACGCTAGGCTAGTGCACGCAGACATCATGAATATTAATGAGTGCAAGTGCACATCGACCGGCCTGGCTGACTTACACTTGCACTCACTCATTATGATGTCTGCCTGTCAACCACCAGGTAAACTCAGCCTTCCATCCCTCCTGGGTAGGTAAATCAAGTACCAGTCTATCTGGCTGGGGTTAAGGTGGGAAGCTTTCACCTGTGTCAAGTGGCATATCACTGTGTGATCTCACATGGCAGGTGACACTCCACAGCTCTGAGATGGACTCACGTAGAGTGGTGCACAACTTTAACCCGTAAATCCAACCCAGTCAAGGACATTCAATTGCATGGATTACGATAATAAATTATGTAAAATTAGTCATCAGTCATCTGTGGTGAGAGCAGAGACATCTAGTCAAAATTGCTTTGATGACAAACTCTCAGTAAGTTCCATATTACACATCAGCATGCCCAAGCTCTAAAATGCAGAGATCATCAGAATGCATGCTGATTTTACAATTTAATCATTTCCATGTGTGCAGCCAACCTACAGTCTCCATTATATATCTCAAGCATTCTCGCCTGTTTGTCCTCTACAGGCTCCTAACATGAAAGCACCACAGCCTAAAAACCAGACTGCTGGATAGCCAGAGGTTAAACTAAGCTTGTGACCAATAATATTCATGACAAACAAGACACAATAACAGTACAGCACCAAGCCAATCTATCCCACCCCAGAAATAACACAATGCTGATACATACGGGTTTTCAATCATAACACGGCAAATGGATGCCATTGTGCTGAGGCAATCTGTTGTGTTCTCGATCGGAATGTCTTTGTTCTGAAACAGAAACCAGCACATGAAACTTCAACAACCGAAACTGCGACTAAATGAGACAGTATTTGGACCAATAAAAAGTTTTGCCCCAGCAAGCTGATTACCCAACAATGCGACGTTTTCCAGATTTTTCAGACAGACACTTGAACACCAAAGATCATCACAGTTCACTTTACTGGACCCATTTTGACCTGCAGTACTTCAGAAGCAGACAAAACTTAACATCACAGAAGTTAGCTCGGACGGCCTCCACTTACTGACACAAAAATAGTACATCGTGGAGACATAAAAACTAGCTGGCTAAATAAAATATGACACTATCACCACCGTAGTCACAATGATAAACCTGCACAAACAAATGCACACATCTAACTTGCTACTGGCTTCATAACTGTGCTGGCTTTCAGATACATCACCTGATACTTTGCTTTTACTGTTGGCACTTTTAAATCGAAGATTAAAACTGAACTGTTTACCACAGCCTACCACACCTAGGACAGGTCAGCGCCAACACAGTACTTCCGATTCACAATGACAATATGACAATGGTGCAATAATAAATTGTTTTTACATTACATTTTATAGATATTGGCTGGTAGCTGTTACCTCGGACACAAATCTAGAAGTCGTGTCACTAAGGACTTTAAGCATCGGCGTTGCATGTGCATAGAACAAAGACATCCGGCTGGCGACCGCATCATTCACTTCTAGCTCATGCACTGAATTCTCCTGAAATGTACATCATAGAAATGTAGTACAACACTCGAATGCAGACATCATGAAATAAACGCTACACAGACACAGATACAGACATGTTCAGTTTTTGTCACTAGCCATCCATAGTTAAAGCATTTGTATGAAGTATAGCATTGCATGAAAATGGAACACAGAAATATTACAAAATAGCAATACAAAAAAGCTCAAAGCATTTGAAATGGAAACCTGGCAATGTGTCACATGCATCTTGAACAGAACACAAAGAAGTAATCAGATGCTAAGAAAAGTGGCAGCGAAAAGTGAGCTCCTGAGTACATTGAAAAATAGACAGAATAGGTAACTAGAGCATGTGTTAACATCATAATTCTCTACACTGTGTTGGGAAAAAAGTAACCCCCTAGACAACGTACAATAGAAATGTCAAATCTTAACAAATGTAAATAAAATTTCGTTCAAATAATCCCAAGTAAATTGCTAAAAAGATCACCAAATTATGTTGAAAAATATTAATTCTTAGTGGAGTTATTAATTGTTGAATATCGATAACAAAATATCTCCATTACCAATGTGGCATTACATAAGTAAACCCGCTATTACTGTACATTTGCGTAACTCCAACAAACAACATCTGATTCTAACAAGATTTTGCACCAACAATGCACCATTCGTTGTCAGTCAAAGTGGCAAATTTCAGATAAAGCTGTCAAAGCAAACAATAGTTACAATGACTTTTGTGAGGTGATCCCAAACACTTCAGTTTCAGGTCTTTGTAGTAAAAGTCTGACACAAGGACCTGAAACTAAAGTATTTCGAAGAAACCTCACAAAAGCTGCTGTAACTATTGTTGACTTTGGCAAATTCAACTGAAATTTTAGACTTTGATTGCCAATACTTGTTTCATTGTTGACACAGAATTTTGCCAGAATCAGGTGTTGTTTGTTTCAAAGTTACGCAAATGTACAGTAACAGAGCAGTTTACTTATGTAACATCAAATTGGTAACGAAGATATTTTGTTATCGATATTCAACAATTAATAACTCTGCTAAGAAATCATTTTTTTAACAAAAATTGGTGGTCGCTTCAGCAATTTATTCGGGATTATGTGTATGAAATTTTAGTTAGATTTGTTCAGGTTTGACATTTTTATTGTATGATGGCTAGAAGGTTACTTTTTTTCCGAACACAGTGTAATATCAGAAGGACAACTACCGGGGAAGAAAGAAAGAAGGAAATGTTACTCAGCTGGTTACTGGAGACAAGTGAAGAGAACACCAATTTTTCCACACTCAAGGAACTGGCACAGAAACGAACAAAATATTATCGACGAAAATAAAACCTGCTCCCAATGGCAGAATGCAACAGAAGTAGAATCATTATGACTAAAAGTGTCACTGGCAAACTGCAACATGGCACACAGAAACTTCAAAGAAAAAAGAAAGATGCATATTAGAACAATCCATCAATCGATCAGTCTGGGACTTTTAAAGTGGCCTCACTACAAACTACTACTAGATCTATTAGGGACAGGTTAAATAGTATAAAAACTAGTCAGAAAAATGATTGGATGAATAGGTAAGTTTTGAGTCACGTACGGAAAGTAGATAATGACTCAGCAGACATCATGGCATCCAGCTTTTAAACAAATGAAAAATATATGCCTCTAGCATAAGCTTGAAGACAATCATGCATCCCCCCAATAAGTATGGATTAAGACTCACATTAGAAGCCATTTTCATCCGACTCAACGTCCGCCTGTAATAGCTGAAGTCATTCTGAACTGATGGATTTGTCATCTGAAACACACATCCACAACATCATGCAAAAATGCAACACTGACAAGCTCTTACTGGTCAAAAACAGGGCTGTGCCCATCTGGAGCTCATCTCCCCTTCTGGCCACTGAGCCTGCAAAAAGGACAGACCACTGAGTGCAAAACACAGACCAACTGTCACCTTACCAGCCACAAAATGTCACCGCCTCTTGGCTGGTACCAAATTATACTGACTGGCGACGGTCACATAGGTGAAAACGTTGGTACTTGACAGCAAACTAGCTGGGAGCCGGACTTGCAACTTCATGATCATAAATCCAATGCCATAACCACTGAGCTACTGTGCCACCCAGCACTCAATATACAAAAAGTCTACTAGCAAATACACCACTGTGTGGTCATCGATGTAACTTTTATTTACCATTGAGGCCTCAAACCATCAGTCTCAATCACAGTGTCAAGTTCTTTGTCTTGGTCTTGAGCTACAAAAGTAGGATGTAACTAGTTGCAATTTTATCATAAACAAACACCAATTTCTGATGGAGAAGGTTGCTGGTGCTCACGTTTTTAATTTTGCCCCAAGGTGCCCCCAAAATGGAAGATCCTTGGCCCAAAATTGTGTAGTTTTGTAAGAAACATTTCAGAAGACAAAAATGTTTCAATATGCAATGATTTCTGTTTGGGATGGGGCAATTTTCCCCCATCCCCTCCTACAGCGGGTGGCCAAAAGTGTCATAACGCGATGACGATGCCAGAAAGTCGTGAAGCGCACCGCAAGTAAAATAAGTAAAATGTTAAACTTGAGCGCATCTTTAGCTGATTTATATCTATGGTCATGTAGTTTTATCTATGTAAAATGCGTTGCATCATTCGTGACGTCATGTTAATCGAAAATTTTGACAAATGAAGTGATTGAAGTGCGATCGATACGGCAGGCAAAAAATTGACAAGGGAGCTAAAGAAAATTATTATAA
>Ga0209671_1000618_pt1 | contig 24884 bp, 11 predicted proteins | sample WorMetHERISLAND2_2_FD_187401 | JGI IMG/M metagenome (GOLD analysis project Ga0209671, IMG submission 187401) | Marine gutless worms symbiont microbial communities from Max Planck institute for Marine Microbiology, Germany - Olavius geniculatus... | ecosystem: Host-associated > Annelida >... | reverse complement strand
ACCGCCCCAATCAGCCACACTAGGCCTTCACCCCGTAGCCCGTAAGCTACTACTCATTTCCCGTCCCACGAAGGGTAGGAGGCTGAGTTGGCCTGAGCCACCAAGCCACCTGTAATTATAGCGGCATCAGAAAGCCCAGATACGATATATTCGCCAAAATGTTGAGTATGATAATTTATTTGCTTTAAGATGCAGCCGGCAGATTAAGTAGAGAACCTATACTACATGATTACATACAACGGTCATTTTCGACGTTCTCGTTTATGGCCACCGGGTATTTTGACTTTGAGCTACACTTTTGCGGCCCGTTAGTTTCAGATTTGTTGCCAGAAACAACTTACTTTCTTGTGGGCTTGTGGTTGAATGTGGAGTGTTTTGTTTGTGTATGTTTATTGTAGAGTAATATCGTGCTGTTGTTTTCGTAAGTGTTATGTTGCGTAAAAAATTACGTATTTACTATTGGTTAAATGCATAGCTGTGCTGTCTTTACTGTGTGGGACTGTCCTCGAACTTAGCAGACCCACTCTTTCAATCTCCAGTTTTAGATAGGCTAGCAAGTCGCCCATTACTTGGTTTTGGGAAGGTGTACTTTGCGGAATGCGGAATTTTCGGAAGGTGCATTTTGCGGAATACAAATTTGCGGAAAATGATGCTGTTGTTGTTGTTGAATTTTGTCAGTTTGTGGCCACCGGCTTAAGATAGTAAGCTAGTAAGTAGTCGAATATAATTTATTCAATTGCTACGAAGTGTTTTAGTCAGTCCAAACAACACACAAATTGCTGAAAATCAAACTTATTGTTGTTATTTTTCACAAACTAATATGAAATAGAAAAAAGTGACGACGGCGATGCACTGTACACAAATTAGGCCTAACAAGCTGATATAGGCCTTATATTTTGTCGAGTGACATTTTGACGTGTCAAACACGCAACACCAAACGCAAGTGCTGTACGTTTGTCATCACGATGAACGGCTTTAATATAGTGTCTCTGTTTGCTCAGTATAGGCCTAACTATTAGCGAACCATTCATGGGAGTCGCAATCGTCTTTGATCGTGTGATACAACGCAAGACTACATGAGCAGACTTCTCGGCCGTCGCCACGGCAGCAACCGTTTTTTGAGTAGGACTATTTGAGATGAACTCTTTAGCTGTCTTTGATCGCTTTAACGGTAGTTCACCAGGTGAAAAGTCGCAGTAGCTAGGCCTACTTAATAACCTGAGCAAGCGACTCAGTCTTTATGCATTACCTAATCCGACGACTCAGATCTCACCGCGGCGGCAACCCTTTTGTCTTTGCACTGCGTCAGAAATCGTTTGTAGATTGTGCCTATACTTGAGTTGACTTCGCATTCTTGTGTGATGTGCCGGCTTCTTCTCGTGAGTTAATGGATTTTGAGGCGTTTCAAGAGTTAGGTTAAATAGGCCTACGTCGATATGTGATTACTGAGTCAATTCGAGACTTAAATGTGAGCCTAAACCTATGCTAAGTTGATGATTTGACTTTATTCGAATTTTGCGGAATGCGGAAAAACTCTAAGGTGTAATGTGTGGAACATTCCGCAACAAAAATTCCGCAAAATACACCCGAAAATTCCACATTCCACATTCCGCAAAGTACACCTTCCCCTTGGTTTTTAGAGATGTCATACACTGTAATTTTTAAACTGATTTTTTTTATTCATTTTACTTTAAAACTTTTTGCTTGTTTTGCTGTTGCTGATGACTGATTAGCTAGCTGTCAGCCTGCCTTCTTCTTCTTCTTCGGCGTATGGTCGAACTTCAACAAGTTGAAGACTCTTGTTAAAGCCTCTAAAGATATTGCACCACAGCTTAATCCTGACATTATTAGAATCACAGATTAAACCAGTAAACATTCAAGTGATAGACTGTGGTATTATTGTGAGCATATTATGTAGTTGAAACTTGTAAATATGTATTTAAATTAATATCTGTAGGAGATGCATTTCAGTGTTCACTGTTGCTGAATAGTCAAGTTATCTCGTAATGAAGAAGTGGCCACCAGATGTCTACAGTTCTGGGTACTTTGGGCCATATCCGGTGAATGAAATTCAGCAGGCGCGTAGACAACTGATTCAGTGTTTAAGGCCACCTCATGGTCAAGGTCTTGCGCGAGTGCTGCCAAAGATTGGCATTGACAGTTGCTTTGGACCTGGTTTGGTGCCTCCACCTCAACAGGGTGTGCCAAATGGCTTGACACCATCTGGCAGTTACAGACTAGCAGCAGAGAAGACTCCAGTAACTTCTCCAGTTTCATCAGTCACAAGCATTGCAAGTTCCGTTCAGTCTCCAGCAATCCAAATGTCTGGTTGGACACCTCTGCGCATTTCAAGGTCCATCAGTGTTCAGGACACAAGGCAAGGCCATGTTCACCATGCACAGATGGAAGGTAATCATGATTCTCTTGTGCAAAATGCATTCGTTAAAAAGCGCCGGTACACTGAGGTTTATTCTGCAGCTGATAGGCCAGATAAAAGGATTAAAGATGATGCTGAGTTAATGGGAAACAGGCACAGTGGTGGGGTTGATGCTTCAGTGACAAAAGATAACAGAATTGGTGAGCCGAATGCTAGCAACAGCAGTGGAACCAACTTGCCATTGTCTCACGTGTACAAATGTGACTACTGCAAAATAACTGGTAAGTCTGCTGCGGAGATAACAAGTCACCTGACCAGATCAAGACATGCTTCAGCCAGTGAGTACAGCGTCTCAGCCACTGCAGGTTGCTGCAAGAGTGGTCCAGAGCTGCAAGCCATAGAACGAATGCTGGCCGTGAGTAATCCAAGCCGAAGCAACTGTGCAGCGCTAGTTATAGCTTGTCCGGAATGTCGGAGCGTTTTTGATGACATTTTCACGTGTGCAACACATAACAAGTACGAGCATGGTGAGTCAGATGGTTGTTATGCAGTCTGTCCGGTGATCCATAGCGAGAACGTGGAAGTGAGTGGTAGTTCTTGTGCTGCATGTCAACAACAATTCACTGACCACAACGCACTTGTTGATCACTGGTTGGCGCTGCCAGAGCACTGTCCCATGCCTCAGTCAACAGACAGTCGTGTGTTTCTTGTGCAGACATGCCCTTCTTGTCGGCGTACATTTAATGATGACTTTCTGGACTGTGTCATCCACATGGCCGCAGATCACAGCAGTGTGACATCAGTCGAGGTCCGGCATGTCATGCTGCCACAGCGTCGTGAGCGCCTGCCACCGTTTAGCTGTGACATACATTCCGCTGGTGGCCTGCGTGACGAGGCTGCGGTCTTGTCAAAACTTCAAAACTGTTTCGAACAGAATGCTATAAACGCTCGTTTAGAGCAGATTCATATGATACTTGCAGGCGCTGCAACATAGCTTTCTGTTAAGAGTATTGAGTATTGACAGTGTCAAATGTTATTCTAGTTTGTAAATAGTGCAGTGTGTCTTACATACTTTCTGTCGTCGGTATACATGTATTGTGTTTGAAATAATGTGTGATTTGTTGAGCTGTGATGTGTCAGCTGATCAGTCGTGTGATTTTCTTAAAAGTCCTGTAGTCTTTATCATCAACGTCACAACTTTTTTAAATAACATAACGCATTTTTAGTCAGTGCTGTAACAGTTTATTGCAGTGTTGCTGTTGCACAACTAGTCGTAGTAGCCTACATTTGCTATACCACCATTAAAAACAGCATTAAACAGCAGGGTTGAAAAGAACTGGTTTTTAAAAAAACCCAACTTGGTCAGATTTTCTGGGTTTTGGTTTTTTCTACAAAGACACAACATGAACTTTGGCTAACATGTCTGTTGGTTGATTCATCCGAGTCTTTACTTGCTCCCCAAACCACAGAATATCTAAAATTTGGCTGTCGCTTCAAAAATTTATTGGGGGTTAAGTGTGCAAAATGTTATTCACATCAGTTTAGATTTGACATTTTTATTGCACGATGTCTAGCGGGTCTGTTTTACACGGGACACAGCGTAGTTCCCTGGCTACTGATAAAACCATAATAGAAAAACAATGTTTAAAAATTAAAAAATTTGCAAATTTATAGGTTTAAATGTTTAATAAACTTAATTGCAGTAAAATATTTCACTGGTAGTGGAACAAGTAACTACTAGAAATTTGGGGCAAAGCCCAACGTGAGTCCGCCCGGCGCCCTAAGTCCGATTGGGGGGACAATTTAGGGAGCTCACATTCCTCTCGTAGCAAAGTCACGTGGCCAGAACTCCAATGCATTAGCAGACGCAGAATGCGCAGTGTCGACCTAGGGTAGGTGGACATTAGCCAACTAACCGTTGTCGTTAGTGGACCAAAGTTCACCATATTTCTTTTGTTGAACGCGAGAGGGATGGTAGTTGATAACCCCGTTTACCACTTGTTGATATCTCCATCCGTTCCAGAAATATTTGTGCTCATATTTGAAAGTTGTCCTAAATCACGCCCAATTTTTGACGTTCTTCGCTACCCCAAATTTTAAGGGGGCGGTGCCCCCCCAAATTTGTACTCACGTTATCAGCCCCACTTAGCACTACATCACGTGGCAAAGTTTCATTAGGCTGCTTCATTTGGCTTTAAAATTATAGTGGCTAATTCGCCACAATTAATGCCAATTTTGGACCCCCTTTTAAAAAAAATATTTAAGAGGCACCCAGGTCCAAGGTGGGGGAAGTGCTAGCAAGACTTGGTCATTCTGTGGCACGTGTAAAAATTTGGGGGCGCAGCACCCCCTAGGGGCCGAAATATGGTTTTCCGAAAAAGTCGATTAGGGTAGGTAGACATTAGCCAAATAACCGTTATCGTTAATGGACCAAAGTTCACCAAATTTCTTTTGTTCAACGCGGGAGGGACGGTAGTTGATAACGCCATTTACCGCTTGTCGATATCTCCATCCGTTTCAGAGATATTTGCGCTAAAAGTTGAAAGTTGTCCTAAATCGCACCGAATTTTGGACATTTTTCACTATCCTAAATTTTAAGGGGGTGGTGCACCCCAAAATTTGTACACACGTTATCAGCCCCACTTAGCAGTACGTCACGTGGCAAAGTTTCGTTGTGCTACTCTTTTTGGCTTTAAAGTTATAGTGGCTAATTCGCTACAATTAAGGCCAATTTTTGACCCCCTCCCTTTGAAAAAGTTGTAAGGGGGGCCCCCGTTGCGGTGGGAGGTGCGCTCGTAAGATTTGGTCATTCTCTAGTGCATGTAAAAATTTGGGGCGCAGCACCCCCTATGGGCCGAAATATGGTCTTCCGAAAAATGCGCTTTGGGTGGGTACAATTCCACATCGAGATCTCCAAGGTTACTGGACCAAACTTCACCTGACTTGTTTCGCCTAATGCAGGAGGAATCGCTGTTGATAGAGTAACTCACCAATTTTGAATATCTTCATCCCTTCTGGAGATATTCGTTGCCAAACTTTGAAGTCGACCGAAATCGGGCCAAATTTTGCATGTTTTTGGCCCATAAAAAAATTTTTTGGAGGGGGGAGGCTCCCCCAAAATTTTGGACCGGGATTATAAAATTGAACACAGCTCTGAGCATCGTGCAAAATTTTGCGCCGATTGGCCGACGGAGCTCGGAGATTACACGAGGAAAAAAAGAAAATAAATGCCACCAAAATATAAGTCCTCCCGAAAACTATCGTTTCCGGGCGGACTAAAATTGGTTTAAGTTTTGGTGGCTATTTTTGGGTGGGGTTATAGCTGTGTTTTGGGTGTCTGCCCAGGTATTTCAACCACTGTTAAACAGCCACATTATTTTGCAAAATATAGGCCTACTGTTACTACTGTACTGGACTACAACTATTATACTTACTGCAGGGCAAGCTAAATACTGTAGACCTGTGATAGTGTGTGTCAACTGTCAAGAATAGTATGCCTGTATCATTGCCAGGATATCAGCTGTCAGTAACAACTTTTGAAGTTTATATTTGTTAAACATTGTTTTTCTATTATGGTTTTATCAGTAGCCAGTGAACTACACTGTGTCCCGTGTAAAACAGACCCGCTAGACATCATGCAATAAAAATGTCAAATCTAAACTGATGTGAATAGCATTTTGCACACTTAACTCCTAATAAATTTTTGAAGCGACAGCCAAATTTCATTGAGAAATATTATTTTTTACCAAAATTATCAAATTAACAAAATATCTTCGTTACCAATTTGGCGTTACATACTGCAGTCGCTCAAGCAGAAGTGACATTTGTTGACGCAATCAAAATAGCATAAACAATAACACGATGTTTTCTGCAGATGATCATGTTTTAATTAAACTGTTGAGGCAAAAGAAAGGGTTTGGTGCTAAAAAGTTTGTCGTGGAATTTCCCAGCAAGCCGTGAACGTTGTCAGGATCAAAAAACGGTTGTCTAATACTGGACACTTTACATTTTGAGGCGACCTCACAAAAGCCGCTTTAATTATTGTTTGCATAAATAGATTTAACTGAAATTTGGCACTTTGATTGCCAATAGACGATGCATTTTTGATGCAAAATTTTGCCAGAATCAGATGTTGTTTGTTAAAGTTACGCAAACGAACACAGAAGTTTACTTACGTAACACCATATTGGTAATGGAGATATTTTGTTATCGATATTCAACAGTTAATAATTTTGGTAAGAAATAATATTTCTCAACGAAATTTGGCAGTCGGTTCAGGAATTTATTGGGATTAAGTGTGCGAAACGTTATTCATATGCGTTTAGATTTGACATTTTTATTGCATGATGTCTAGGGGGTCCGTTTTTCACTGGACACAGTGTAGATGCATTGACTGGGTGCTGTTTGAGAGAATGATAATGATTGCAGTTATGTGAATTAATACAGTGTAAGTTGGCCTTTGGCCTAAATCTGATATAGGAATCTTGACTTTGGATCAGAGTATAGGCATTGTCATATGCTTAATTATGCTAAGAAGTTAAGAAAAAATAATAACTTTAATTAAACATGCTGTGAACAACAGAATTAGCTTAAGTGAATTAACCATAGTGTTAACTGGACTGCTGACGCCCAGTTGCTGATGCTGGTTATTAGTGGTTAGTGATGCCGAGCTTTTTGTCGGTCAGCATTTGAATTGTTCACGACTTCTAGTGAAATAGCACTGCACAACATGCACACATGTATACCAAAATACTGAAAAATGAATAATAAACTCATTTCTCTCTTAGCAAAGTTTATAACTAACAAGTAAGCAAACAACGAAGTAAGACGGAGGGTGAGATAAGCACATCTTGCAAACAATGTCCAGTGATGGGCAAAAGTTAAGTAAAAAGTTACAAACTAAAAGGTTAACTAATTTTAATAAGTTTAAGTTAAAAAGAGTTAAGTTACTAACTAAAAAAGTTTAACTAGATTATTTCAGTTAATTCGAAATATTAACTAGCAGTTTGCAAGACTCGTTCTGAGTCAAGTGACATTCTGTTAGCAACAGAATAATAATTTAAGTGTTTCGATGAATGTTGACATTTTTGTGACTGTCTATACACTGAACTGTGGAACTGTGTTGGATGATACGAGAAATATAGCTTCACTCACAGTTTTACTGCTTTACTATTTTTTTACTATAAACTCTCAGTAAATGCACAGAACAATTAGTAATGTCCATAAAGTCAATTTTGTCAAAAAATCAGAAAAAAAGTTTAACTGTTATGAAAGTTTAATAAGTTTAACTACTATATTTTAATTAGCAAAATAGTGAAGTTTAAAGATAAAAAGGTTTGTGCCCCATCACTGACAATGCCGAAGATGTAATTTGTTAGTAGCTACAGGAAGTTGCCGACTGAATGTTCACTTTTCAGCATTTTTAACAGCAAAGTGTTGCCAGCAGAAATATTTGGAGTCTCGCTGACAACTGCCAGCCAAGAGGTTAGCTCAACTCCGCACTGCCTTGCATGCGTCAGCGTCAGTAAAAGTTTCATGCAGCGCTGATAATGTGACAGACCACTGTCAAACAGGAGTTGCCATGCCATTTCCAAGCTGCTGCAAAGCCGCCTGACCTCCGCGTCCATACATAGAACACCCACGTCTAGACCAACACGAAAACACGTGAATATATCGATAAGAATTGTATGTATCTTATCTCATACACATTCTGTATGCACGCATAAGTTATTTAGGCCCTAATGGCCGATTCACACCTGACGTCAATGCGACTCCAGTTCAACTGCAGTCTCTGTTGCCGAGCGTTGTAGGTGCGAATCGGCCATACGTTGATTACACAGAATTATAGTCTGAATTATAGTAGAAGCCGTCTGTTATAAAAAAAATAAAAGTTGGCTTCAGAATTACACGACTAATAATATCAATAATATTTTGTCATATGCAGAAGACTTTTGGTAAAAATAATAGACATATACATTGCATACCCGTGGATAGTCATTTATGTCACGTTATTATCAGTGTGTCAAGGAATAGCCGAAGGTTATGCAATTTTTGCTGTTAATGTAATGTAACATTTCTTGGTCTCTATAATTAAAGTACAAATTACTATAGATATAAATCTGATAAATTATTAAATCTGGCAAAAAACAGTCAAACACCAACCGGCATTTAGTAGCGCAGCGCAGCGAAGTAGCACAAATTCGTTGAACGTCATCTGAAGGTGTTTGAAAGTTCGTGTGATTGCTAGTAATTGAGTGTACAGTAACACGCACCCCACCGCCTCGCTGAAATGCCTGTGCACAGCAGAGCAAGTCAACCATATGAGCGCTCAGGCGTAAAAAAAAATCAAAAATTTCTTTGCTTCCGGTTGCCAGTTGTACCTAAAAGACTCCCGTCCCTAAAATTATTATTAGACCTTTGAAAATATAAATTCATTTTTCTTTACTTTGTTTGTTTGTTGGATCTAGTCTGTTATACTGCATATTTTTATGCGCAACAGCATGTCGTACTGAACGTAGCTTACAAACATGTACATGTAGGCCTACTAGCTTTCGTAATTCTGTCTGTCCATCTGTCTATCACGACCCGGTACCGATCCGAACCTAGGTGAGAGACTCCGGGTTTTCAGTTCAGCGTATAGCTTACAGCCACAAAATTTCGTGTCCCTGCGTGAGGGGATTCTCTTCGAACTCGAACGACTTTTAGGGGGTACCCTTTTTAACTCCGAACGACGGAGTCAAAAAGGGTATCCCCTGAAAGTCGTTATTTTACTGCTCGTCTAGCGTGAGAATGATTGCAGATCGGCACAGACATGCTGCTTATCACATTCTCACGCTAGACGAGCCAGCCAGTGCGATTCGATAACAAAGAAGAGCCCCAGCTGTATGGCCAAAGATAGCTGTGCTATCCAGAAAACTTGAGCTTACCTTGTTATGGTGAATCCAGGACAGACAATAACTGTGTCTGACGTAGAAGATAACGATCTCCAAGCTGTGTCGAGCACAATAATATCCGGCCACCCTCTCACTAACAGTCGCATGCGAGATGAAATGTGAGACGAGGAAAATCCTGCAAAAAATCTATCCGTATAGGCTAATTAAAAGCATTATGCACAATTGACAAAACACGGATAACTGTTGCCGGTGGAAAAATTTACTACATTTGGCACATTATTAAGCAATGTGTCTTTACAGACTCCAGTTACCTGACATGTTTTCGTGATTACTGCCTACACTGTGTCTCGCAAAAACCGGACCAATTTGTGATATTTTCAAATAACTCGAAGAAATCTCGGCTGATAATAACAATTTTTGGCACAGAAAATCTGCATAAAGACTGCAGACGTAACAAACAAATAAAACTAATCACATTTAATAGCGGGCCTATAATTAACATGGTTCCAGCCTGCGGTATCCTTTGTCGGTAATACCTCGTACATGATGAAGCTGGCTCGACGAGCGCACGACGATTGCGAGTAGAAAAACTTCAGCTGGTTCCCTTTTTGCCACCTATCGCTAAATAATAAGTGTCAGTAGATGAAGATCAAATGATGATTCGTTGTAGCTTACCAAAAAAACGTTAACATCGAATGAGATTTGTTTTGGTTATTTGAAAACATGACGGAGGTCCAGTTTCTTCGAGACTCAGTAATCAGTATCTGTCATCAAAATCTTGCCTAGCCTACTAGGCCCTAATGTACTGTGCTAAAACTAGCAAAAACTAAATCGCACCTGGAACAGATTTAGCCCAGTTGATGACATCGTCTAGACAACTGCCAATCAGCTTGAGTGTTCTCGTCAGTAGAACGACCCGCGAGCTGGAATGACTATTTAAACCAGTCTCGCGTACGACGGCAGACATCTCCAACTTGGTTCTGTGTTGAAGATATTCGACAAGCCGGTACGAGTGTTCCAGCTGTTCATTGACCGAAGTCCCGTTATCAAGTGGATAGTCTGGCTGAGATGCTGAGTCACCCGCACCATTTGCAGATAACACTTGTCGTGGCCTCTGTAATAATACAGTCATCCAAAGAAACGCTCTGCAGGTAAGCTATACAGTTTATCATCAACTTATAAATATACAGCTTGTAGTGGATACAATACAAGGCAATTAACTCTACTTGCAGCGGCTTATCTATTTTAAAGACTTAACATTTTATGCTGCACAACTGTAAAATTACCCCCCCCCCAAAAAAAAAGATGCATTAATAACCCTACAAGTATGAGCAAAAAAGCCTACAAAATTATTCAGCACCGTATGCATCATGTAAGCTATATAGCCTACAATACTGAAAAAAATCACTGTTAGCTTTAAAATCTAGAAAAATACAAATATTAGGCCTATAGGTTAAACCTTTGCGACGACCGCAGTCAAGTTGCTTGAAACATCTGCGTTTTTCATAAAATCTCGGCCGAGTTTTCGCTTTATAGTTCTCTGTTTATTACACTGTGTTTCTTTTCCGCTCTCTGTTGGCAAAAAACACATACAGCAAGTGAGTAAATGAATAAATAAGTAAAACGTAAATTTGCATAGTTCATAACGTTCTAACGATTTTTTATGTGTTATCGGTACGAAAAACCGACACTTCAGTCGGGAAGGTGTTAGATGTTTATGGAGAATAGGATTTGTAGTAGTATAGGCCTACTAGCAGTAGTAGTAGTAGTAGTGCAGTGTAGTAGTAACAGTAGTGGCGTAATAGTCCATCGTACCGGTTTCAAATGTCTTGAGCGTTGTCAGCGACAGAACGGTTCTCGTCCCGTCACACAAAGTGCGTCAGTGTTTATTTCAGTGGGCTAATTCCCAATGCGACAACTTATACGAGTAGCCTAAACGCAGTCTGTTATAGAAGAGCCCAGAAAGAGGTTAAAACTTTGAGGAAGCAAAAAGATAATCTCGCTCCGGTATTTTAATTGGGGGGATCACCCTCTCCTTCCTGCATCGACGCCACTAAATAGATCGCAGAAAACCAATACGTTTCATGTTTGATAAACATCAAATTAACGAAGTCACACTGACTAGGTGTACCTGCTGGTACAGCTGCTGACATGCCGGCATTGCGACATTTTCTCAGCCGACAAGCCTGGCAACTCTTGCGACGCAGCTTGTCTATCGTGCAGCTGTTTGTCGCAGGACACACGTAGTCAATCGGTCCTACGCAGCATTATTCATCTACCAGCTGTAAGACATGCAGAAATTATGCACACCCGCAGAGCCACAAACTACATAAAGTTTGCAAAACATGAAATAAAGAAATAAAAATTGCGCATATGTTCTCTCATCCACTTTTGATCACTATGGCAATCACTATCCATAGGTAATGCATGTTGACTGCAATTATAACTTGATACATAGGCCTAAATAGTCAACGCGGGGCGCGTTCACCTGTGTCGGGTGGCAGGTGTAATCCCATATGGCAGGTGACGCTCCGCAGCTCTGTGAGAGATTTGCTCCTTAAGAGCTAGGCCTATATATCAGCATTACGTTTACTTTTACCTCTAACTGCAAAAACAGTCTCCGTAAGAATGACACGCTGCACTCGACAGTAGAGCTAAAAGAGCCTACCTGCCAAGCTGCGTTTGAAGAACGCTTTGCAGCCCTCGCAAGACCAGACCCCATAGTGAAAGCCAGACGCGGCGTCTTCACAGACTTGACACTGATGATACCGCAACGCTGCTGCACAGTTCATCAAATATACATAACGTGATACTTACAACATTTTAATGCTTCAGTACTCAAGACGAGAGTCACCCATCCAAGTACTAACCGGGCCCGGCGTTAATTAACTTCGTTGATTCAACCAACGACGTTACCAAGTAAGCCAAACCGTCATCCTTTGAGCTAGTCCACTTTATGTGATCAACGTACATCAACGTCACACAAGACAAACGGACAGACAAACAGACAGACAACACGATACCATTACCCACCCATGATAATGCTGGTGCGCGTAAAAAGCAAACTTTTAGACCTACATGTATTAAGATCGACGAGATCGTTAAGAATGTTGCACAATTTACCGTTAGCCTGTTTGCGTTGGTCAGCTGTCGACGACGGACACTGATGATCTGTGCGACTCATGACAGTAATTAGCGATGTGCTGCTCTGATCAGCTTGACTGCTGCTGCGCTGGTCATGCCGAGCAGACGCCGAAGACATTGGTGGACACGGAACATTAGACATGGTGCTGCTGGTTGTAACCGACCGATGTCTGCACACCGCGTGTACGACGACACACGTTCATGTCACATTGTTCTGTTCCACTTTAACCCCAGCCAGCCAGACAGGCCAATAAGCCTTACTAAATTTACCTACCCCAGATGGATGGAGGTCGAGTTGACCTTTTGTGTTAGTTTTACACTCAGATGCAGACAGTTACCCATCCTAGTAGCAACCACTTTATGGCGACCCGATCGGGAATCGAACTCATGCCCTTCTGATTGTTAAGTGCAACGTCTTATCTATTACGCCTCTAAGCCAGTTCCTGTAGCTTAATTGCTGTTAGAGGAAATCCTTCTTGCAGCGCAAGCGGATTCCGCGTATTCTACACTTTTTATGCAGCCTGGTCTGTCTATTTGTCATCTGTCTGGGATGGCCAAAACATGCCAGTGCTTCAAACTTACGAAAAAAATGATTTATGATTCACCAGGTGGCAACATCGATCAGCGATTTCGCAGTTTACCGAATTACTTTGGTCTTTGTTAATTTCAGTTGTTTTCCAGTTAATGTGTATTTCTTACGTTCTTTTATAAAATCGTTTTCTTTTTATGTATCGTAAATTCGTAATACGTGATTGCGATTTGTCAGACGACTACAGTAGACGAACATGACGGATGGACTAACGTCAAGCTGACTGACGCGACGCGGCGCTGATTGGTGGATGCAGAGTCACGTGACTCGGGCACCTGCTCGGACGACGTGCTTAGTAGTGATGATGAAGCTGTCTGAGGATGGTCGTTGGACGAACTGGCGACTACCGGTTGGGTCGAAGAACGTGATGAACGTAATGACCCGTCGCCGGTGTCGGCGGCGTTTGACTGCTGATGCTGACTTGATGCTGCCGCTGGTCCATCTGAACGTCGTTCACTGACGTCAACATCGTCGTCGTCGTCATCGTTGTTGTCGTCAGCGAGCAGAATGCGTCTGAGTCTGGGAGCTGCTGGCAGATGACTGACGGCTGCTGGTGATGATGCAGCAGCTGCAGTGGTGATGGCGTCTGGCTCGGTGCGGCAGTGGTTCTGAGACCCCGGTGGCTGCGGCATGGACAGTCCTCGTTGAGTCCCGAAGACGACGCATGACGCGCCGTTTGACTTGCACTGTCTCCTCGACTGCGCCAGCATAACATCAGTTGATGGCGCTGACGCTAACACAGAGGGACGTCTTGAGTTGGATGCCGGTGCGAGTGGTTCCAGCAGCAGACGTCGCAGCGACGTCGACCACGTCGAGTGCTGCCTCATGTCATCACCTCCAGTGACGTCATCACGGATGACGTCATCATTAGTGACGTCACTGGTCAATTGGCGCCGCAGATCCAGCGGCGACTCGACGCAGACATCAGCAGGAACGATGACCTGAGGCTCGGTGAACAGCAGCGTTGACGTAGCAATGATGTCACCGTCAGTGCGCGTATTGTTGACATTGGCGCAATTGTGGGAATCATTCCCAAGTACTTCCCCTTCGTCACACAGCGCAGTCCATCGCACGTCCGACTTCGGCCTTTTTGGTGGCGGCATGCAGCTGCATGCACATACAGTGTTATAGGCTACAAATACGGTAATCACCAGTGATACAAGCATTCCTAACTATACGTCACCGTTTAGTTACATTTAGGCTCTATGTATTTTTCAGTACTTGATCGATGTCTCATGATTTAACGGTTAAACATTAGAACTCGACGCACTGCAACAAGCTCTGTCTCCAGCCGGAAAAACTCTCTGGCCTTTTTCATCTTTGTCTCTAGAAGGGCTATACCGACAAAAGTATGGTAAAATCCATAAAGACTTATCATAAATATAATGCTGCGAAAACAACATCTCTGGTAGACGTGCGGACGAACGGCATGAAGACATAATGCGTAGCGGTGATTGAACCATTGCCTAACGGGTAAAAATGACTGATAGCTGGATATTTGCCGTTGCCATACATTGATCGGATAAGGCAAGCCGTTACGGCCCGTGATGGTTTGTTAATAACGCAATCACGCTGAACGTAAATCAGGTTTTTGTGATTTGTGTCTGACTGTACCGATATGCAACGTAAATTTTAAGCTTTAAGCGAAATAAAAGTTGGTCTACTCTAAATAAAGGCCTACCTGTTGATCGGAGAACGAAAAATCGGTTGCTGTTTGTTAAGAAGTAGCATGTACCTATCTACCGGCAGGTTTATAACTTACTGAAGAGCACGCTAAGCTGTATACACTCGTCTGAGACGCGTGCACGGCATTCCGCGCATTTCTAGCGGGGCAATAATCGTCAGCGAGCTGGCCTGGACAGCCGCACAATGACACAGCAAAATAGCATAGCCTAACAATGTTTGTCGGTCAGGCCGACCTTGCGGCACAAGCTGACATTAACTCGACCGAGCGGCTGGAGGTCAACGTGAGTGACCAAACAGTTTCTGATGAATATTGACCCCCCTGCAACAATACAGACGGACGGACGATGTTGCAATCAACCGTCTCTCTAGTCGTTGCATGCGTTCTTCTGTTACAGAGTTTATGCAATGAGATATTGCAAAGATACTGCAACTGCAGTCGAATTACAACAACTGCTATTTAAACCGCTTAAGTCTGTTGTTAACCGGACATCTCTACACTGTTAGGTATGGTTTTTTGTCATTTACCCATTTTTCAGAGTTATCCGGCTACATATCATAAACAGGACAAACTTGGGCAACAAACCGGATAATCTTCATCGCAATACCACCAACAGCGTCCAAGCATCAAAAGGACAGGTTGTATAGGCCTACGTTTCAACAAGCTGGCAAGCTGTCGGCGTCGCAGCAACAGTTGCAGCGACAGGCTGTTGCTGCAACTGTTGCTGCGAGCGTCGCTGAAACAGTTGCAAGCGATCGCAGCGTGTAGTTGGCGTACGTGTGGCGGAAATGAAGAAAGCGTTAGTTAGTGCAATGACATCGCAATCACATTGCTGTCACGTAGACCGTCTGCACTGTCTGTCATGTGCTCTAGCCACGTCGACGCTGACTCATTCTATAATAATTTATTGTATTCACATCCACAGCATTAGCTAGAGCCTACATTTGAACTGGTAGCTACAGCGTAACTTGTGTCCGTCATAGGGCTAGATTAAGATTAAATTGGGTTTGATGTAGCTGCCAAGAAAAAGGCCTACTTTTTTCTCGGCATTCAAGACCGACCAAGACAAAATCGCCATCGGCGGAAATGATTTTAAAATACTACGCCAATATCGAGGCACCAAGACCGAGACACCGAACGAAAACGTCGATGGAGAGATGTGTAGGGAGCGGGTTTCTCACACCCTTTCTGACTACGAGGCGAAGCCCCGACCGAAAATAAATTTTATGTAAAAACTGTGTATTTAGTGTAAAAAACAATCAATACGAAACATCCTTTTTCAATAGAATTGGATCCACATCTTGCGTCATTCTGCGCCCCCTCCAATGAACACTTTGGGTATACAAGCATATGGTATTGCCCTCGGTAATATTTTGAGACATCTGCAGCTATTACAGCACCAGCTACAGCCATAATATGCGTACAGAATGGCAAAAATCCTGTGGCCTAAATCATCAGTGAACTGTTATTATTATTAATTAAGTTTAGTTAAGGTCAGTTTTTATAACTGTGCTACCATTGTATTATAGTAAATAAAGTTGTATAAATTGGATGCTTTTATACGGAAAACTTTGTCTGTTTAGGTTCTCTTTGGCTATCTCTAATGATTGCGGCACAATTCATTTTTGAAATGTGTGTCGCAATCTGAAATCGCAAAAAGTTTACTAAATCCCTTATTTTGGGGTTCAAGGTCATTCAAGGTCATTGATGTCGGTACCACCGAATGGCTCGTCAGCAGTGCTTGTTATTGTGAGCAGCAAGTCTGTATCTGAAACCGTTTTCATGCTAGACGAGTCAATAGCTAGGATTTTTAAAGAAATGGGCAGCTCTCTTCACCGTTCGAGGAAAATCATTTTATCCAGCGGCTCAAGATTTGCTTAAAGAAACTAAAAACTAGGCTATCTTATGGTAAAACCCCCCGCGTCACTTTCTCACCTTGGCTTGAATTTGTACCTGGTCGTAACGGACTATCAAACAAAGGCACAGACGGACGGTAAATACGATAGCTAATACGCGCCTATCACGTAGTGCGTCGCTCATGAAAGTGCTGCAAAAGACGGACCCTGTGTTATGCAGTGTGCCGGTGTGTCGGTTATACTGCTACGGTTGCTGCTGCGTACGCTAAAGCCTAAAGCTGAATTCTACCGTTCTATTAGGCCTACGTGCAGTAACGAACGCGATGGATAAATCTAATTTAAAACGCATCGGCGTCAGCGATAATGTACATTCATGGCCAACAAAGCAACGGCTGGTGTAAGACTTCACAGTAAAGACAGCAGTCACGTAGAGCTTGCGACAGCTCGACTTTTCGCATTTGCATTTAAACAAGGTCTCCGTCATAAAACGAGGAAATCAAACTGTTCGCTACTTATAGCAAACAAGAACGTAATGTCTATTCTTTGAGTTCTGTTGGTCAGGCGACTTTTCATGCATGTGTACAGCATAGGCCCTTACTTTGAAAAAATTCTTCATTCCACAAAAAGCAAAAGTCGAGCAGGAGTCTGAGAAGGAAATCAGCCAGCCGGTCCAAGGCTAAGAATACGTTCTTCAAAACGTTAGTATAAATCTCCAGCAAATTCCCAGCGATATTTTACAATAAATGTCGATTTGTCTATCTGATTTGTTGCTATAAAGTTTACTAGCTTTATGTTCAGTTTTTAATCTACTTAGGAAATCGTGTAAATAAAGCAAAATGCAACAGTAATGAAAGTGTGTAAGCCATGGATTATGCGAAAATATAAGATTACAATCGGCATATTTTTTTTCCTGGGCAAACTGGGCTGATGCCATTTTGACACAATGGCATCCACGCCTTATAAAATACTAAAAAAAGTTGGGACGCAATCATATTGCTAACTGCGTGCCTATTTATTTGAAAGCACAATCTTTAATATACTTCGATAACATTATCAAGCAAAAATGCAACGAAGCAAATTACGTGTCACTATTTCTTGCAACAAATCAATATAATATCACGGACATCTTAGAAAGACTACAGACACAATCATTTACGTCTACAATCACCTACTGCAGTTACATTTGAGCTACACTGTAGTTAATTTTTTCACATTTTCAAAATAATAGTTAAACTTAAATAAGCACCGACCCTATGATTTGAAAAATCTTCCATAATGTTAGCTCACCCAAGAAAGGAGCTCATGTTTTTCCTGTGTTTATTTGTCGCATTATATGCGATATTAATAAAAAATTTAAAAAATATGCGACTTGTTTTACAAAAATTTTGAACGATTGCCGGGGTGTCGTGCATGCATTATTTTGCAATTAGATGTTGGTGGCTATTTACGTCACAATCCGGATCCAATTTTTTTACGGGATTTTTATTTTTTATTGCGAGTCACACAGACCGCCAGAACTAACAGGCTATCTTCTGGCGGCAAAAAACTCGAACTTTCTGAGTGCTGTCAAGTTGCTCGATGCATTCACATAAGTTCAACCTCCACTATGTACTCTGATTTGTTGTACGACTTAAAAACATCAAATCCCACGACCCACAACATGCTGCTCAAAATGTGAATCTGTTGCATGCTTACGATTTGCTGTAAATGCGTTGCGCAACTTGTACAGCAGCATCTGCATCGTGTGCAACAAATTTACAACAGATCAAAGTAAGTGGAGAACGGGCCTTAGCAAACGCTTGTCACTAAAGTTTGTGATTTCAACAAAAGCCGCCGCAGCTGTGTATACAGCTTAACCATCACAGGGATGGTCACTGCCGCCGCTATGGTTGCAGAGTGGGTTGCAGCGATCGGCTGCATCCCGCGCATCACCGTATCCATGCTGAGTAAATGCATTAGTCGTCTGCAGGAGTAGCGATAAACAACGAACGACTGGATGTCTGGATGTCCAAATCAACCGCCGCGTGCCACAGCACGATATTCAATGACTGTCTGGTGGTAAGTTCATAAATTGCGACAAGCGTGCGCTCTCTAGCAGCCAGCCAGCCACTATAATGAACATGTCCACGGCAATATTAACATCACGACGCAGGCGGTGGTGTGAACGAATGGCGACATTGCGACGCGGCCACTCTGACCTCTCGACACTGCGTCATCAGAGTCGTCCTTGGTGTCGACGACTGACGACTGGCGCGGACGGGGTGCCAAGTTCTCCTCCTCGTGATGGCGGGTTTTGTTGGACGTCCGCTGTCGCTGCGTCGTCGACGTCGAAACTGCATGCGCCAACAGCAATGTCGCGTCGCTCGTAGCAACGACACGTGGCGCCACGCTGTAATACCGCGACACACTGTCATCACTGCTTGCACCGTAGTCTGCAAGAACGGTGTTATTTTCCAGAGCGACAGATAGCGACGATGCGGTGGTTGGCGTAGTAGTTGTGGAAGTTGACGAAGTTATCGTCAGCGCGTCGACGAACACGGCAACCGGATGTACTGCCCGGCTCTGCAATCGTTCCAGTGGCGTCAGTGGATCGCAGGCTGCCGACGACAGTAAGTAAATCGTGACGCCGTCCGCCATGAATAGCCAGCAGTGGACGTCAAAATTCTCGTCTGTACTGTCAAAAACCGGCGGTGACATCTCAGTCACCAGATGCACGCTGCCTTCAGCGCTCGATTGCACGCGGTCCAAGCACCGAACGTCGTACGTAACGTTTTTTGAGGAGCAACCGTACAACATCAGTCGAAAATACCTGCCATTATCATCATCAACCGTTTGTTCAATACGCGCGATGCATCGTTGGAGTAATTCGTGTTGGAACGTGACGACGAAATCTACAGCTAGAGGCAGCGAGGAGACGACGCAGTCGACGTAGTGCCGATTTCGCGTAGAGTTCGACAGCATCAGGCTATACCTCTCAACGGACGTCGTTTGGCGTAGAGACGCACATTCGAGTCGGCCGTAGATCGGCCACGGTTGTGATGAGCTGATGCTGAAGTGAATAACCAACGGATAACGTTCATCTTTGTTGCTGTATTGGAAGCGGACACAAGCGTACCGCGGTCGACATCCATTGCCTGGTCGCGTCACTACCAGCTGCTCGTCAGTGGCGTGGTCAGCGAACATTTGCGAGTCGCTGGACCCCGAGCCTTGACTCTGCCAGTCGACGCACTCGTAGCGAGTGGTTGACCGAGCACGACTGTTGCCGCCAACCACCGTCAGGTCCAGCGAACCGCCGTCAACGCTCAACGACGTCACACCATTCGCAGATCGCCAGTGCCCGTGGAGTGGAACACTGAACAGACAGTTCGCTGGATGTGAATCGTTGCAGGCGGCACAGCTGCGTGCGCAGTCCGCGGTCCGCGTGCAGTCCGCCCGGTCTTTCCACGCACAGCCCTCATAGTCGTCCTCACACAGCGACCTGCCCCAGTCCTCTGAACGCTGCATGGTCACCATCAGAGCGTCAGCCAGCTCAGCGACCGGGCGGTCGTCACACACTAGCCGGCGGAACAGAAAAGCGGTGAACGGACGACCGAACGTGCGTCTGGGACGTCGCAAACACCAGGCGTCGAGGTGATCTCCGTTGTTTGACGCCGCTACGAGCACCGTAAACACATCGTCGTCAGTTACCCACTCAGCGGCGCAACGAGTCACCCGGTCACTGCGCATGCTCAGTCCGCTTGGCACGCAGAAGTCGTAGCGGAACCGGAAGTGAATAAGATGTTCGTCGTCGTCGCTGCCGCCACACGCCGCTTCGAGTCGTGTCTCTGCGTCCAGTGCATCACAGACGCCGCGATGATGTCGCCGGTCGTACAGACTCATGTCGTATCCGCCCGCCAGCTGACAGCCGTCGGACCCCCGCGCCGAGTGACGACGATCTACCAACGGTCTAGGGTCGAGGATCAGCTCGCTCTGCGAGCACAGATGAGGATCCAGGCGAAACGCGAAACGCGAGGTGCGCAGTTGTAAAACGGCGTCGGAGCGACGAAGAAACTCCATGCAAAGGTAGCGGTGTTGCGGCGCTTGGTGGGTGGTCACGATGACGTCACGCTGCGCGGCTAGGTACGTCCGGTTGCCGACCTGGAGCATGCAGCGGCGCTGGAACGTGTGGTTGGACGTCGTGACTCTCATCAGTCTGCCGTGGAATGACACCGAGTAGTACTGGCTGCCAGCTGCGTTGCCAGCCTGCTGCAGGTGTCCTCGCCAGTCGCGCCCTGCACCCCCACTTAGCGACTGGACGAAGTCTGGATAGCGGCACGCCTCGTGGACGACGATCACGACAAGCAGCAGAAAACATTCGCGCAACATCGTCTTCTCTGTCATCCGCCCGTCACTAACACAACAACACAATTCTTTGTGATTGTACAGTGCCTGCGCAGTGACGCTCGTTGCTTCGAGCACTATAATCGCCCTTGTTTACTAACTTATACACCGTTTACACGAGGAAGCATAGATGAAGTATACATAAAGCAAACATAAAGCACACTTAGAGCGACCTTAGAGCAAACTTGAAGCAAACCTCGAGCACACATCGTGCACTTTTAGAGCTGGCTTGATAGCGGTGCGTGCTTCATGTATGTTTCCTCGTGTAAACGGAGTATTACTTACACACACACGCTCTCCCACACAGACGCTTCTAGTCAAGACGCGATTAACACTACATGTTGTCGCGCGCAAAAACATTGCATATGGTCAGTACAAGTCGTTCAACAGTAAGCGCGTTAAGAAGTGACAGATCATCAAACGAGAAGTGATTTTGTGTTGCGGTTGCAGCGAAAACATTCTACAGGACATGGCGTCGATCGTTTAATTATTAAATCTCACAGCACGAACTCGGGAGCTTCCGCTTGTCGCACATCGACGTCCGTCTGTAGTCGGGGAGCTGCTGGTAGGGTGCTTCAGGTCCCGAGACCGAGCTACTAATATCAGCACGATTGATGCGACCGCTGTCATGCTGAGGGCTCTATAGCCAGCTAAAGGGCTGTTTACAAGTACAACTAAACTAGAACTCGCACACGATTTTGTTTGAGGTGGTTTGAGCGGTTTTGACGGTGCCTACGTTTGCAGAAAACAAAATCTCATGCAAGTTTTAAATTAATTTGGTTTTAGTTTCACATCGCGTCACGGACGGACTTATTCTATTAAGACTGTCCATTTTACCAAAAAAACGGCCTAGTGCGTTTGAACCAAACGTAACATCAGTTGTACATGTAGACATCCCCTGATGAACTGCGAGAGTGTGGAGCAAACCGCATACGCGCCAAAGTCGTTATATTCGCACGAACAGTTTCATATAGTGTAGCCCAGGACTACGTGCATGCTTCTTGCTCAGAACATCACGAAGGAAGGGCGCGGACGGCGTGCAGGGAATTGATCGACGTTGGACTCGGTGGAATGGATTAAACCTGTCGTGTCAATGTCAAGTCGTGCCCGGCGCCAGCTGCTGCTGACACCTTCGCTGCTGCTGCTGCTAAAATAACGCCAGCGATATAAGCTCAGTGTCGAAATTTTCTTATTGACACAAAAATCGAATATGATCAACGCCGTTGTTACCATTCAAAATTTGCAAGGCAGGCCCATTATGTGCTAAATGTTTAAAGAGAAATAAAAAAATAACAAAACCACAAGAAAATTTAAACATTAAGTTGAAAAGACAAAAATCTGTCAAGAAATAAGCTTACAGTTTACTATGCAGGCATAATTTTAGCAAAATAATGTTCATATTTTTAATTTTGGCACAAATTACTGTCATAATCCATTTCTACAACTAAAAGGGCACCCGGAAAACGCAAACATCGGTCAACGCTATATGATTTTTTTCGTTGTGAGTCGTCTCGTTACAGAAGTTGTTTTCTGTTTGAAAAATTGCAATTTTCGAACCGGATGCAGTCTCCTTTTTTTAGTAAACAGTGCACGCAACAATATCTATAGCCAGTGCAGTAACCGTGTAGATGGATCAGTGTCAGTGTTGCTGAGACTGCGGCAGATGCATTACCTCACTGGTCTGAGCATGTCCTGCATGGATTGGATTGATGTTTACGCGGTGATCGTGCAGCGCGCTCTCTCAATCCATTTTTACCGCACGTCAGCACGGTTTCGGTTGCTCTGCGTCATACGAATGAGCGACGACTTAATCATCGGAACGATCAACGATCGACTTTGTTTTTATTTGGCCGTCGCTGAGAGTCATTTGCGCGATTGCGGCGGAAACTGCGTGCAGTTTTGGCTGCGGATTCTATCGCTCGTCGATAATCATTAACAGTGATCTATGTTTGCTGTACAGTCGACTCGATGACGCAACGTGAAATCGGACATTTGACTGACGACGTCTTCGATACATGACGACGCGCGCCTCATTCAACCAATGCCTTGGTGGCCACTATCTTCAAATTACATTAATGCAAGCACTACAAGAAGCTCAGCCAATGCTTTGCTTTGTGCTTCCGTTTTATCATAATGCTATTCACCGTAATTATTTGGCTTTTTTGGGTTTAAAATGTTTTGTCAATCTATCTTTCTGTCGTAAGTTTATGACAACTTTGGCATCTAAAAATTTTGGAAATATGTATAGCGACCAATGATATTGAAAAATTGTCGGCCATTTAAGAATCAAGGTCATGCGTTTATAAGTCATTGGATAGGCAATACAGCAATTTATGTCGTTGTTTAATAATGCTGTTTTATCGTCATTTATTAATACAAAAATAAAGAACACAAAGGTTACAAAGTATCCTAATATGTGCTTAAAAGCAAAATACAACCCAGCGAGTCAATAAAAGATAAACAAAACAGATACACCAAAAAATTTCAAAAAGGGAAATCAGTATGCGAAATGCATGAAACAATATGTCGAGAATGATACTTTGCAAAAACAAAGACGATTTATGTAGCTAAATGATAAATAAAAAATCAGAAAAAGTAACACTAAATAATAAACGTTTGAAGCGATTAAAATTACTAAAAATCGCTGTTTTCGACCACCCCACTCTTATTTGACGAATCATCGTGAATGTAATACGAACCTGATATTGCTTGTAAGTACGCAAGATAGATAATAGCAAAAAATAAAATCTCAAAGTTATTCAAGGTCACTCGTTTTAAAAACACTAATTGTTTTTTTTAAATGTTTAGGTTAAATTTCTGCCGCTGATAGTATATGTTTATATCACGTCAAGTTTTTTGTGGTAAGCTCCGATTTTTGTGCAGTAAAGTGCGTAATGGCCGTTCAAAATTATCCGATATTGTTGATTTCGGTAGCACTTCTTAAGGTCTGACGCGACTAAACTGAACATTATGTAAGCCCTTGTACTCTTTTTTCAGCAAGAAAGGCTTACAATCGGCTAAAACGTACGTGTATTACTACTAAATATGGGGCAAATGTGAAGGAAAATTACACGAATAAACGTACCTGCAGTTGAGTTGCTGTCAGAAGAATGGATCGCTCCGTCAACGTGATAATTTCACGACACGAGCGTGCAATTTTATGCTACAATAATCTTGGCGACCGTCACATTATCGCAAGAGATAATGCCTCGTGCTATGGTTCTCTACGACCGACTTTACACGAACAGGAACTGAAAGTAGAGAAAAGCACTGCTTCGCAGTAGTTGGATGGCAGCAGCTGCAGCAGCAGCAACAGCGTTGGTGGCAGCGCTCTGCTTTGGCCTTTAATATCCCCTCGGTACGGTACATTTCCTGCACGCGTCAGCTGGGGGCGCTGTGTGCGAGTATTAATAACAGGCGATCGATCAGGAAAAGTTATTAATTAAAGATACAAACCGGTAATGTTCTTTCTGTTTTTGAAGAGCGGTATTTCGGGAAACAATGAGACAATTAACTTGACTAATTGTTACGGGTAGAAATCAGTGATATTCTCATTGCTGACGAACGGTGGCAAACTGGCAAACTGATACTGTTTAGGCCCATAATGCTGCCATCTGCTGCAGCGATTCATTTCAAGGCGTGCGTAAAGGTCACCGAATAGGCCCGCACGACTTATCCGTATGGATTTAATAATAACAACAATAATAATCTGACTTGTAAAGCGCCAGTATGTGCTAAAAGAAAGATTTCAGTGGCGCTGGCGGACAGAACTAGTCGCTGAGGTTAAATGTCTGACGGAAGATGTGTGTCTTCAACCTGGATTTAAACACAGTCAGTGAACAGCTACTTGTAACGTCAATGGCTAGAGAGTTCCAAACGGTGGGTGCTGTGCAACGGAAAGCACGATCAGCAAAGCGAGTTCTTGTGGTCGGCTTGTATAGTAGCGGTACAGCGGACGAGC
>Ga0209671_1000617_pt1 | contig 24894 bp, 13 predicted proteins | sample WorMetHERISLAND2_2_FD_187401 | JGI IMG/M metagenome (GOLD analysis project Ga0209671, IMG submission 187401) | Marine gutless worms symbiont microbial communities from Max Planck institute for Marine Microbiology, Germany - Olavius geniculatus... | ecosystem: Host-associated > Annelida >... | reverse complement strand
CATATCGCATTGCATAAAAAAGTGACATTTCGCTGGTTGTGTTTTCCCCAGGTAGTGCAGAAACAAACGTTGGGTGAAGTGGGAAACTAAATGGCCATTTGATGGCAAGTTGTATTAGGAATATTCGTACCAAAAATTATCAAAATCTGTTAATTGGTTTGCAAGTTACAGTCAAAAATGTTGGGGATGCTTATTTTGGGGACACAGTGTACATTCATATTTCAGTTACATTTCAGAAAGTAGTATAGAGACACATTTACAGTGTGGTGGGAAATAGACAAAAGTATAGTGCCAGTTTTTTGACTCACCCTGTACATCTAGAGAGGCAGAGAAACAGACAAGTGAATTGCATGCTTCAAATATTACAACTTTATTCACAAACTAATGAAGGACAAACAGATAAATAGATGGACACAAAAAATGTAACCATCTGCCTTAAGAAAAGTATTTACTGCGATATATAATAAGAATGGCAAATAAAGAAAATATCGACTCAGACCTCAATACAGGGCATACGTCCACTGTAGCTGGCGGCTGTGTAACCAAAAGTTGTGTTTGCGATTAGCTTTAGACCGAGTTGACGAGCGTGCAGCATTCTCTGTAAACCCTAAACACCACCACACACTTGCAACAGTCTTGCAACAATCCTGCAACATTCTTGAGTATGGTCAAAAAACAGTGGCATATTTTTGTGCAAAAATATCACGAAACATATGAATTTATCTGCGAACTCAAGGACATGTGTAGTCAGACGGACCTACAGCAGCTATGGAGACAGATGTTTTGCTGCTGCAGGTCTGAGGCTACAGAACAAACTTCATCTGAGACAAACTGACATTTGCTTCAAACAGCTTATGCGGCTGCTAAAGACAACATTATTCAAGAGCTGAGATTGCGACACACTGTGACTAACTGCTAAGATCATTTCGCTTATATCTGTCATTAAGTAAGTAAGTAAGATAGCTTATCAGGTGCAGTCTAAAAGCGCACACAGAGCAACATAACTGAACTGACATGGTTTAATTTCTGACGAACTGACCAACAGGCAAACAGTAATGCATTACAGTAGGCACCGTTCAACAGCATCGGCGACTATGTGACTATGCGCACGTATGCATCAGCCAATGACCAACAGGCTTGCACTGCTTGCCCATTGGTCAGTTTGTCAAAAACTAAACTATGTCAGTTCAGTTCGGTTACGTCACTCTGTACGCATGTTCAGTCTGCACCTAATACACTACCTTAGTTATTTATTCACTTAATGACAGATATAAATGAAACAGCCAGCATCAATTTAAGCTACAAACTAATTATCCCATAAATTGATCGGCCATTCAGTCAAGTCATTTAATTCTGCTGGCAAATGTTTCATGAGGCGAGTGACAGACACGCCACAAACCGCATTATCCTTGTAGTCTTTCATGGACTTCTTTATCATAAACCGAGACTCCAGAATCTCCTCCAGCATTCTACAACATGAAGCAACATACCAAACACGACTTAAACTATATGCCGAACAACAAGCTATTGAGTGATGTCAGTTAAAAAATCAATCATTCATTCAAAAAAATAGCCACTTACAAGAAAGACCAGAGGTGTACAACTAAGTCTACAAGCTAAGATAAAACTAAAGATAAGCTGATATACAAATTTTGAAAACTTAATCAAATATAAAATGCTCACAAAAAAAGTAATGTTTCAGCAAAAGCAATAGAAATCTGTGGATTAACATAACATTACTATAGCTGCCAAAATTAACGATTAAGTAATCAACAGAACAAAAAATTGACTGACACATTTTTTAATCAATTCAAATTAGACTTAAAATTTTGGACGTGCTAACATCACTGACGTCCAGTCCAGTCGTTATCAGGAGGTTAGTACTTAGATGGGGAGTGTGTTTAGACAGGTAAACCATCTCAGTATAGAACCAACACCAAAATCAACTCAGCCTTCCATCCCTCCGGGATAGGTAAATCGAGTACCAGCCTATTTAGCTGGGGTTAAGGCGGGACACGTTCACCTGTGTTGGGTGGCGGGTAGCACTGTGTGATCTCATATGGCAGGTGACGCTCTGTAGCTCTGATATAGATTTCCCATAAAGAGCTATACCTGTTACACAACCATTAACTTTTTCATACACTTATTATCTATTCTGCTGTCACACGGTGCCATACTGCATGATAAGCTGACCGAACAATACCCCATTTACACGATAAAGCAAACATGAAGCAAACTTATCTAGAGCACATGTCGTGCACATGCATTTTGAACATGTTTGCTTCACCTTTGTTTGCTTCATCGTGTAAACGGGATATAACTGTTACAGTACCTGGGTACAATGCCTTTTCTGACATGCTGCTTCACAAACACGACTCCGTTTGGACAAATGTTGACATCGTTCTCAACAAACTGCGTCAGTTATCAAATACAATATAACACAATCGCTCTACAGTCACGTTATTCCTACATCGTACACCGTGGAAACAATAAAGTCTTTTCACTAAGCTGCTACAGCCACAGGCAATGCTGATCTCTGCTTCCTTAGCCCTCAGCCAGACATCAGCTTACACTGCAATACGACAGATGCGAGGCTAGTGCCTGTTTACGTCCCCCTAGATTCTGCTGCTGTGGCTTAGTGGTCTAATGATAGTGGGCCGAACTGGTGACCAAAAAATCCCCAGTTCAAATCTCGCCCGGTTCACTGTCAGGTAATGACCTTGGGCAAGTTGTTCACACACATGTGCTTCTGTCACCAAACAGTATAATTTGGTACGAGTAAAACGGCGATGATGCTCTGTGGCTGGGAAGGTAACCGTGGGCCTGGTGGAAAGTAATGGCAGCCTACCACCGGGATGATGACTATGTTACCTGCGGGCTGACTGCCCGGAGACCAGGATCAGCTCCAACCCCTATGCTTGGTATTGAGTATGGGATAACTTTGCCTTTGCCTTTAGATTCTGCTGGTACCCATTTACCTACCCACAGAAGGACGGCCAGGCTGAGTTGACCTGAGCAGCTGGTGCCACCTGCCATGCCACCTGCCTTCGTTGACGCAGCCAACAAAGTGAAACTGCTACCTCAACGATTAAGCCAAATCGACACAACATACGTGAAAATAGATGAAATGTAACGTTCTAAGCAACCAATCTGCAACTAACAAACATAAACACCACACAAAAATGCCTCCAAAATCACACCATATGCAGATAATTTTCATCTTCACTCAGCTGTATCTGAGATAACAATTAACAAAACTGAACAGTACAAAGTACTCAAACGTCATACAGTTCGTGTCACATTACAGAACCTTTGCATCGAAACACATCCCCGAGGTCCAGCAGCTGGTAATGTTGCCAGACAAACCATACTTCAAATGCTTTATTCATTAGAAAAATTTTCATTTTATTTTCATCATCATAATCATCAATGTTTTTTAGCTAACAGATGAAGAATATATATATGGCAAGTACCTTCAACGTATCTGGTGGAACACTTAGCGTGCAGCAACCAAACTCAAATGGACCATCACTAAAACACAACATATGTCAAAACAGCTAAAAACTAAAATCACTAAAACATCACTAGAAACTGCACAGATACAACTGGGTTTCAGTGTAACACACTGTCGGCACCACTGCCTATTCGACCTGCAGTGGAGAAGTCTCAAAACAAAAGTGGATCAGTAGGCATGACAGAAAACCCAAATTTTATATTATCTACCAAAATATTAAATTATTTATTTAAATATTCATTTATACATATATCTGTAATATTTATAATCAAGGTTCAGTTTCCTCCACAAATACAAGTGAGTGAGTGAGTAGTTTCTTAACAGCACATCAGCACAAAATGGGCCATTCACTGCCATGAATAGTAATATGCATTTAAATTGTGAGTTAAAAAACTATAAAAATGATAAGATCAAGATTATTCAGCTAAGAAAAAAACATTCTACACAATGGTAAACTTGCTTACATAATTGGACTTCAATCAGATTTAGAAATTAGAAATCTGAGTTGGTAATATAACAGTTACGACGTTGGAATTGCAAATTTACAATCGTGAGGCCACAGGTTTGACTCCTAATTGGGTCGCTATCAAGTCAACTCAGCCTTCCATCCCTCCAGGGTAGGTAAATCGAGTACCGGCCTGTCTGGCTGGAGTTAAGATGGGGTACACTCACCTGCATAGAAATGTGTCACACGTGACACTGTGTGATCGCATATGGCAGAAGATGCTCAGTAGTTCTGAGGTAAGTTTCCCATAAAGCACTATACCCTTTAAAACTATAAAAATGTTGACTAACACACAAGCCGTGTGAGTGCAAGATGTTGCCTTTGACCAAAGCAGGTAAGCACTCTTTTTAGCAATTCAAAGCACTGGTTGGTGAAATCCACTGGTGTGAACATAACAACATGAAGACACCAACCGTGCGTGTGCGAGATGCTCCATTCGACCGAGGCACGTGGAGAAGCAGTAATTGTAGGCAATCATGACAGACGGGTAGAGAGACTGGAAGTCCAGCACGACCACAGGGTGGCTGTAAAACATCGACCTCGGCTCCAGGGTGAGTGGAATACACTCAGGCGGCCGCATACGAGACCTCTGCTGAGGACTGGGTGAACAAGTGATGAAATTCATCGGCTTGGCCAGACGTAGCATCATTGATTCCACGCGAAACTGTGATACACATGACACACTAGCTCTAAAACACGAAAGACACAGCTGCAACACATTACATCAATAACACACTAGCTGAAACAAACTTGCAACACTCTTGCAACACATTACAGCCGTAACATATCAATTACCGCCTAATATGCGCCCTCTGTTGAACTAAAGATGCAAAGTGAAACAATCTGATGCTAATAATCACCGTGTAATGCAACAATCTGGAGCATCTGCATTTCACATGGTAGTGCATAGACATAAATTAGATGAGGTGGAAAGTGAATGCACCTTATTTAATTCTATTGTCTTCGCCATCTTTGTGCCAAAGAATATCAAATTTGATGGAAATTTGACGAAGTTCGGACAAAAACAATTGTGCTTGTTTTTTTGGGGAGGCGGCACAATGTAGTTTATTGGCTTGGTTTGACTCTACAGTGGTCCACATAACACTGAAGCACGTGACACACTAGCTGAAACACACTTGCAAAACATTACAGCCATGACACACTGCTGCCACTATGCATTATGACAATCCACAAAACATTACGATATCTTTAAGTTAGTAAGTAAGTAAGTAAGTACGTGCATATTTTAAGTGCATATTTAAAGTGCACAATGTCAGCCAGTGGCCGAATCTGAGACACTTGGCTGAGCCGCTAGGGGGAGCAGTAAGCCTGCTGGAAGCAGTGTGTTTTAAGGAGGCGACCTGCAGAGGTAGAACTACGGATGCTAGAGGGTAGTGAGTTCCAGACTGTGGGGGCTGCAATGCTAAAACCAAGGGAAGCAAACGTTGTGCAAACACGTGCAACCGACAGAAGATTGGTGTTAGCAGAACGCAGAGAACGTGTGGGAATGTGATAATTGAGCAGAAAACGTAGATAAGCAGGCTGAGAAAAGGTGAAAATGCTGTACGTCAGTGCGGCAAGTCTGAATTCAATACGTTGATCAATTGGGAGCCAATGCAGATCCTGGAGAATATCAAATGAGTGAGTACCACGAGGGAGAACGTGACCGGCAACGATTCTAGCAAGTGTGTTTTGGACGCGCTGAAGACGGTTGATATTTTTCTGAGTGGTGCCAAAGAGAACATAACAAAATAAGTAGAGGAGCACAAAATGGCAACACAGTTCACTGACAAAGATGCATTCCGGCATTGAAAAAATTAGAAACAGGAAGTCGCAATTCTCCGACACAGCAAATATGGGTGCTCAAAATCTCCATTTTGCCACTATAATCCCAAATTTTGTATTTTTTAAAGAAATGTTTCCAACAGACTAAATTTAGAAAAGGGTATTGCCCCCTCACTAACTCTGCCAGGACGCCATTGTCAAGGCGCATTCAGAGCGACGTAACTGCATTTGGCCTGCACACACAACACTGCCCCCTGTACTCTGGTCCTTTGCCACCCCCTACCCCCGAGCTTCAGATTCCTAGCGCAGCCCATGGGGGGCGGCTGCATATGAGTTCTGTATGTGCACTGAAACAATCAATTTACTTTGTGTTCACTGTCAGCTGCTGCAGCCGCCCGCCCGGTAATAATGCCAGCTATTGTCACCAGTCACTGCACGGTACATGAGTTACACAACAGACGAGAACAGATTGCCATTGCATTACAGTAGCAGAAGTAGCTCGGAGACAACTTGACAGAAAACTTGCAGAGAACCGCGCACAGAGGGAGATGAATTCTAGCAAATTTGCCGAAGACAACGCTACATTAGCATACGACGAAGAATGGGTCAGGATTAGAGCGTTAAAGCAAATTTCGCTCTACGTCTGTATGACGCTGGGAATTCCTGGCAACATTCTGTCGGCGATAGTCTGGCTGAAAGTTCAGAGGAAGAATTCTTCAGCCGTCTACCTGGCAGCGCTTGCCATCAACGACCTCGTCTATCTGCTAATCGACATTGATCGCAGTTTTAACCTATCCCCGTACTGGTCCCCAATGTTCTTCTTTACTCTGCTGACCCTATGGTCATGTGCTGCAACGATTGAACCTCTGCTAGTGCTTAGTTTCACTGTTGAACGTCTACTTGCCATTTGCTGGCCACTACGGGTACGTCTGGACGTTGTGTGTCTTGTCTTTTAAAACTGTAACAAGCGTTAGGCGTTTAATAGAATTAACTTATAAAAGCCAGGCTCCAGGTTCACAGAGAGATTTTTACGGGAAAGCAGCTACTGCTTTCAGCACGTCTTAGCCATCGCAATTCTGTCTGTCTGTCAGTCCGTCAGACGGGTGGATCAGTCAAAAGTGGTGCAAGCTAGAATCACCAAATCTTCACCGTCGACTGCCTGGAAGATTCTAGTATCAGGAGCCGTAAAAGTTTTCCATAAATTCGAAAGGGGTCTCCCCGAAAGAGGGCGCTAAATGAGAGGGGGTAGGAAAAAAATTGTGATTTTTGGCCAATAAGTCGCTGTATCTCAGTAACGGTGCGAGATAGGGCCTAGGTTACTATTAATCACTAATAGGAAGTCGTACACTGGCTCTCGATTGGCGCTGAATTCAATGACCTTGAATGACCTTGAACGCCAAAATAGGGGGTTTTATGGATTTTTTTGCACTTTCGGGCTGCAACACCATTCACATGGGGGCGCCACGAAACTATCTTTATGCGATCCAGATAGAGAATTTGGTATTTGTATATTAACTTAGCGTGAACACCCCAATTTTCAGCTAAACTCCTGAACCGGAACAGCATTATCTCAAATTTCTTGTTCACAACAGTTAAGCTACTCCGGGCCCCGCGACGTTTGGGGGCCCCACCGTCACTCAGAAATATAGAGTACACCCGAATGCACCATTTTGAAAAGAAAAATTCAAATATTTTCTCCCCTGAAGAGGTCCCACGAAAATGTTTGAAGGGCCCCACAAGAATGTTTCCCGGGCCACGCTGTGGCTCTCAAAGAGCCTGATTTGGACTGAAACTTTGGCGAAAGTCGGTGCAATGGAATGTGGGCTGTTGGAAGGCTGTTAGTTTGAATAAAACAGTAATAAATAATAAAGGTAGACTGCCAGAAGAAAAATCGCTTATAATTAACTGAAACACGGTACCAATCTCATTTTTACGACAAAATTAGGTCTCACGATGACCTGTGTGCACTCTGCAGGCAAAACTCTGGTGCACAACAAGGAAAGCGAAGATTGTTGCTGTGATTCTGATAGCAAGCACTTTAACTTACGAAGCTATCGACACTCTCTTCTCGAAACATAAACTGCTGGATCTTCAAAACATTCTTGCAATCCTTCCTAACATAATCAGACTGGGCGTGCCGGTGGCTGTTTTGGTTATCAACGTGGTGGTCGCTGTGCAAGTACGTCGAGCGGCCAGCAATGCTGCCGTTCATCTCGGAGTTCAACCACATCACCAGCAGACTTCAAGCTCCAACAACTCGGCCGTGCCCACCGCCATGCTTGTCGCCACTTCGATCATCTACGCTGTCCTCTATGGCACAGCAGCCACTACGGGCACAATCGCCTGGTGGGTGTGGAACGGTGACTTTAGCTACAAGACCAAGATGTTCGCAACACGACGCAAAGAAATCGTGCTGTCGGTGGTGAAACTCGTTTTCGCCTACAACTTTTACGTCTACCTGATCACCGGCAGACAGTTTCGTGCCGAGCTGCGCAAACTTCTCTGTCGCTGTCTTCCGTCTTCCACCACCGACGCTGATGCTCATCTCGGTGCTTGATTCTCTCACCAGACGAAGCCTCATGAGCAGACTACAGTAGATCCACCCAGCAGGTCGAATGGCATCAGTTGCCAATAAAGACACCTGGCCAATGGCCATCTCTGATGCTTGTCTCAGTCTTTCCAGATTCCCCTCAAAGCAGTGTTTGAATTGCCGAAGGCGGGTGGAGGGGTTCTCTGTTTTCTCAACCCCCTAACACATCGTCAAATTATGTACTGAGGAGTCAGTTATATAGTATATACATATAATTCACGTCGCAATTTTGGTCGAGCTCCAGCCATCAAAAAGTTCAACCTCCCCCCCCCAGCTAATTTGTCACAATTCAAACACTGCCTTGAAAATATTCAGTGAATCGGCTCTGTAACTGTTTCCTTGTCGAGACTGTTTCAGATATGTTGATAACTCTTTCTGAGAAGAAATGACAAACAAGTCTGTTGTATCACTTTTCTTCACAAGTTTTAATTAATGACACCTTTCTGTAGTGTTTTGCTGAATTCAAAGGCATCAAATGACACCGATGATGTACTGTTAACGATTTTGTAAACTTCAGTTTTCACAATGAATTTATTCAAGCTGTAGTAACTGCATCCATCTAAAGCTTACTGTAATACTGTTAGTAAACATCGATCCTCGTTCTGTAGAGAATAATATGAACTATTTTTGGCATGACACACTAGCTAGAACTAGCTAGTTAGATCAAAGCTAGATCAGTTAAAAACATTACAAACATTACATCAGCAGCGACGCCATGCTAAACCACACCCATACTAAGAACATAAAACAGTAAAGGTCAACTCAGCCTTCCATCCCTCTGGGGTTGATAAATCGAGTACCAACCTACCAACCTATCTAACTAAAGTGAAAACGAGGTGCATTCACCTGTCAAGTCACAGGTAACACTGTGTGATATCATATGGCAGGTGATGCTCCATATCTCTGAGACTGGGTACCATTAAAAGCTGCAGACAACCTTTGACCTTTCTTTTTAACCTTGAAAGTATGAACAAATAATGTTGTTGTTGTAGTTGTGTTAGTAACCTTAGCTGCAGTAGTTACCTGAGAGCCACGAAATATTGCGTGGAAGAACTGAATACCAAAGATGCGAGCGAATTCGCTGGTTTCTCCGACGAGGTCCAACTTGTTCATGATCTGTAGATTGGCTTGAGCACGTGTCACGTAATAGTCAACAGTACGCCAACTATTAACGACATCAATTACACATCAAATAAACTTTCATCTGCTGCAAATTTGGTTAAGTTAAAAGACAGATTCTTTCAGTTTTTTGTTAATCAGACCTCTGGCTTTAGACAGAACTTAAACAAGATAGAAGCTTTATCTTGTCCCACTCTGCAAAAAGCCAGACGTCTAACTAACGAAAGTTCACAAGTCAGTCTCGAGAAGAAAAACACACAAAAAATCCCACTTACAAAAATCCAACAATGAAAAAAGCACCTCGGAACAGCAACCCATAATCGACCCTTAATCGGCACTAACCAACAGGCGGCCAGTAAGATGGTACTCGGTAATTATAAAATATAGTACTGCTCTATGGCATTAGCATAAACAGCGGTACTGAAGCCGCTTTGCTGAGAGTCCTTGCGTGGCCTATTGGTAGCGTGAGCATCCGCAGGATGAAAGGTCCCAGGTTTGAGTCCAAATTTTTGCCATTTTTTCTTCTGTGTTGTAATTAATATTAACTCCTTGTGTCATATTACGGTGAGTTTTTCCTTCAAAAATCGTTGTTGCTGCTTATGCAGCATATAAATGTAGGGAACTTTACTTTTCATTCGGTGCTGATTAAAGGTCGATTATGAGGTGTGCTGTCCTGAGCGTCTTGTACGAAAAAAATCATTAGCTGCAGACACGTTAGACTTAACAGCTAACAAACCAATTAAAGGTGGCAGCTCTTGACAGACACGGATGGCGTCAGAGTGTGGCGAATTCTGCCCAGTTGGATGCGGGATGAACCAAGTGTTGTAAATGTCAACTTGAATTGTCGACGTAACTCAACTCAACTCGTCCTGACTGCTGGGTGACGATACAATGACGTCATTACCATTGTGACGTCACGCTGCTGTGTGCAGACCACGTGTTGTTTCTTAGACTGCCAGCCTAGCTGAGCAGTGAAGTTGAGTTCAGTTGCGTCAACGTTCTAGGCGTGATATGGCCATAAGTTCTAGAAATTCAAATTCCTGTCTTTATTCACAGATTTGTTGACAACTGGGCAAATGCTCCTACCTTCTTCAGAATGATTTCTGTTGGCTCCAAGAAAAGCAGCAGAAATTTAGGAAATTTCAGCTAATTGGTAAAGAAAATTGTAATTTGACGAATTTATGAGGTCATTAGTTACCGTTGCAACCTACACGTTTGTTTGAAATTAAACTGTTTTTTAGCAAATTGACGAATACCGACCGACAAAGATGAGTTTTGTGGTCGAACCAGTTGGTGAGTGTCTTGTGGGTGAACTGTGGCAATCTTCTGTGTAGAACGTGATAGGCCACGTTCTCAAATGTGTAGATGTTTAGTGTCACCTACAGATGTACAGAAAAAACATACAGACAGATGCACAGACCCAGACAGTGGGGTCGGGCCCCCAAATACGTTCAAAGAAGAAAAAAATATTTTATATAAAAACATTTGGAACAAGTTTTGCAGTAAAGTAGGCTATCTACCAACACTCGCAGTGTATGAACCGGATAGACCACCACGCTGGCTCCGCCCACCGCACTGGCTCCGCCCCCTTGCCTATTCAGTATTGCATTCCTTCAGTAACAGATGCAGCTGGCTTTAAAAACGCGTTTTCTCCTGCTCAAAATGTCCAAAAATCACTGGCGGCTGGGGCATTGCCGCAGACCCCATTCAGGGAGCTTATAGCGGTCTCCAGATCCTTTAGTTGGATTCAAAGGGAATGGAGAAGGAAAAAATATAGAAAAGGGACTAAAAAGGGGGAGGCTGGGGAGGAAAAGGAAAAAAGTAAGAAACAGGAAGGGAGGGAGGAAAAGAGATGTTTAAGCGTCGATGATGAATAAGAACAGCATCCACCTTCCAGGTGAGAATACGCCAGAGATTGAGAACAACTCGACCGGGAACATGAATGTCATAAGAAGCATCGTCAATGTCAACATCTCTGTTGTCTCGACTGCTCTCTCTGATATCTGCTTCAGCACAGCACAGCACAGCATGAATCAACCGTAATTAATAACCTTCAGTAAGCTACAAAATTTCATCAAATTACAACAAGGACAACAGGGGCATTTGGGAAAGAAAGCGGCACAAAAGAAAGGATTGCCCTGGAATTTTAGCATGTCAGAAAAATGTCTTCTTTTCGAAAAATTATGCACAAATCTGGAGCTGGAAATCCTCCATTCTTGAAGAAATTAAAATCTTGAGCATCATATCCCCCTGTCAGATATTTGTTGCTCTCTGTCAAAAAAATGCAACTTTGCACCCCACGCTTTTTAACCCACAACAAATCTGAATAAGAAGCAGCAAATATGCTATGAAAATTCAACAAATTAGAAGACCAACTGTACAAACGTAAATGTACATTGTACAACTAACTTGTACTACCGAGATGTGCATTGGTGTACACAGGTGTATGTCTATATATACCTGTATTGACTCGGCTAAGCTGTGCAGTCAGGTTAATACTATGGTGGGCAGCTCGTTGCACCAAGTAACCCCAAGATGATGTCTCCAGTTCATAGCCGATCAGTATGTCCACATCGTGTCTGTAACAAGCAATGCTGAAAAGTTAAGCTTGTCGTCTATAGCTCCTTATGTAAACCCATTTCAGAGCTACACCTGCCATACGGGATCACAACTTGTCCCACGTTAACCCCATCCAGACTGACTGGCACTCAATTCACCTACAGCAGAGGGATGGAAGGCTGACTAGCAGAATTTAATAATATTTGGCAGATATATTTTCGACACAACTGGCCATTAAATAAGTGTTTTAGTTCCCACCTCACCCAACGTCTGCTTTTGCACTACCTGGGGAAATCAGACCAAGTATAATACGTGTTAAAATAAATATAAAAAAACGTTGACAAATTCCATCTATCCTAATCTGTGGGCCCCAACAGCCGGTCTATTACAAGGTTTGACTGTCATGCAGCAGTGTGTCTACCAGATGAAGTTTAGGAATGTTTGAAGAGTCAAGAAGCGACTGGTACAGCCTGGATTGGTCTGGAGCAGAACATTATCAACACTGCTGTCAATAAATGAAGAAAGTGTCTCCTTGCCTGTGTTTGCATAGTGGGCCAACACTTCAAACAATTTTACTACAATCAGTTGAAAAATGGACAACTGGATAAATTGTCAGCCACAGTGTCAGAAATGTGAACAGAATGTGTTTTTGCACATTATGTAAATTAAGCAATCGTATCGCATTGGACAAAAAAGTGACATTTCACTGGTTGTGTTTTCCACAGGTAGTGCAGAAACAAACGTTGGGTGAGGTTGGAAATTAAATGGTCATTTAATGGCAAGTTGTGTCAGGAATATTCGTGCAAAAAAATATTGAAATCTGATAAGTCGTTTTTATGTTACAGTTGAAAATATCGGGGATGTTTTTCGGGGACACAGTGTAGTAGTAGTAGTATCTAGCTGTTGTTATTGTTGTATCCTGTAGTAGAAACTGTTCTTGTAGTCGTTGTACAAACCGTATGACAAGTGCTGACAGTGCTGACAGTAGTTCTATTTCGCTGTCGACGTAACTGACACTCAAGTGACCACCGCTGACACCGGTCATGCTGAGAAGCGGCAGTTTGTCGCTCGACACCACTATCACACCATCGCTGTCCACGTCACGTGACACTCTGGCTCCTCCCACTGTGTCACGTGACTCTGTAGCTCCGCCCACAGCTGTAGCTGGTTGGTCGATGTGTAGAGAGTAGAACACGGCGCGTATCTCATCAAATTCTGGGTCGGGTCGAAGGTCGGACCGGGTCGCGACGTGGACCTCGACACTGAGTAGCGTCAGATACTGGCACTGGGTCAAACCACAACCACTGATGATGTCAATTTATTATGCTAATTAATGTTAATATATTAATAATATTTTATCACACAACCACCCTAAGAGGTCGTATTATATATAAGATCAACAACAATAATAAAAATAACAATAAAAGTAAATGAGTAAAACAATAAGTAAATAAACAAGAAATTTGAGCTAATGCTCATGAGATGCCGCCATTGAAATACATGCAAACTCGTGTTTGCCGGAACTCATACACGGGAACCCGTACAGTGCTGGACTCATGTGTAATATTCATTCATTCGTACAAACGTACATACTTTCAGGCTGCGTTCACATAAACACGAGCAAAAGTCTTTGCAGTGATTTATAAAACGAACTTCACAGAAATTAACTAAACCTGTTTGGATATAAAATTTTTCCATAATTATTACCGGCAACTAAAGCAGACTATCAAAGACATTAAACATACCACACGAAGACCAACATCAGACGAAAATTTGCTGGTGAAATGTGAAAGTGAAACTGGGAAATCCCCAGCACAACAAGTTACGCTTACCTCGTTGACAGCCTTGACCTGTGCCATTTCCTGTGACCCGATCTTGAAGCCATAAGGGTTCTTTGGTGTCGGCGCTCGAATCTGTGACGTTTCCATGGAAATTCGGCTTTTCTGCAACAGGTAAGGATGCTATTCATATGATACAATACAATATTTGTTTAATGCAAACGTATAAAAACAACTACAATACAATGGTCAGTTGGTCATACAGCTACAACAGTGAAAAATTAAAAGTGAAATTTTACAGATTTATTTACTAAAATCTTCTAAATCTAACTGCCGAGTAAAATGTGATTCTGTTGAAAAATGACAAAGTTACAGATTTTTTAACATGACCGCCTACCAATTTTTCAGCATTCAAAAATGTTCCAGCTACAACACCAATTTAATAACATCGTTGAACAACACAGTTAAATAATGAGCAAATGCCAGAATTCCATTGTCACTGCAGATGTTCGAAGTGTTCACCGCCAGCTCCAAGTTGCAACACCAGCATCCAGTTGCCTTATTTGAGAAATCTTTTACAGCCTTGTCGTTGTCGATCAGTACCTGTGGCAGGTTGTCCCAGATAACCTGAAACGCTTCCTTGAGTTCGGCGCTTGTTTTCAGCTTTGTTATAAGCTTGCAATAAGCTTCCAACATAGCACCCCATACGTGATAGTCCATTGGGTTTATATTTGATGAATTTGGAGGCCATTGGTCTTTTGTGATGATAGCTGGACAGCTGGCCCGCAGCCAGTTTTGCGTGCTGTGTGTGCTGACGCGCCCAGCACGCCGTCCTGCTGGAAGATGAATCTGGTGAGTAGCCGGCGATTGCTTTAAAGGAACGATAATTTAGTGATAATTTACAAACAATATAAATTACTGTGTATCAAAGCGTCACTTTGACGTCATCGGCAGTAACGTGTAACCAGTTTTTGAAAATTAAACAGCATCTTTTGCTTAAACATTTTTAATGCTGAAAAAAATCAGTAGGGGGTCATGTTAAAATGTCTATAACTTTGTCGTTTTTCAACAAAATCACATTTTACTTGGCAATTATATGTAGAAGGTTAAATCAAATAAAGCTGTAAAATTTCATATTAAAATCTCAAACGGTTGCTGTGAAAATGGCAAAAAAACTGAGGGGTCCACTTTTTTTGCCACACCCTGTAGACCTATAGAAAACAAATAACTGTGATGCAGGATAGTAGTGACTGGCAAATGATAAAATACAATTTATACACAACAACTGTGCCAGTATTAATAGTCTGTGGGCTGCAAGCTGTTGGTGCAGTAGAACAAAATAAGCAATTACAAAATTTAAGACAATATACAACAAAATGCATAATATAATCAAATGATTAATAAAATGACTAAAAGATGCCTTTCAAAAAATCAACTCAATGCTAATTATCCACCAAAGAAAACTATGCCACTAATTATAAAAAGTCCAACTCCACAGTTATACTGCCTATCGTCTGCAGTTGCATAACCAGCCAATAACTCCACGAGTGCCGGTAAATTCATTAATTTGAGCCAGCTATAAGTACACTTATGCACTTGCAACAGCCAGGGCGTGGACAAACAGTGTTCAATGCCCTAGCCCTGCATCCTTGGTCTCGCAGTGTAAACTGGTGTCTGGCTGAGGAATAAGAAAACACAAATCAGTGCCGCCCTACAGGCCTTGTGGCTCAGGGAGAAAGACATTATTCTTCTTTCTGATGAACTTAAAGGTCCATGGACACCAAAATTAACACACACATTTTATCCATTTTCCGAAAAGTGCAGAATTATCTGATAACTTTGAGAGTAATATCGTCACTGAGCATTTTGTCAACATGGAAAAATTTACCTTTGAAATCGACAATCTACGAAAATGAAGTAGAAAACGTGCCGCCATGATGGACCCGGTGACGTCATGAGTTTAGCCTATGGACTGATGACGTCATCGGCTAGGCCATTAATGTTCATGACATCTATGGGCTAGGGCCATGACGTCACCGGGGGCACTGATAGATTAGAATATTTTGCATAACATAATGTACTGCCGCATTTCGTTTGAAATTGCGCATTACTGTCATATATTTATGAAGCTCAAATTGACAAATTATAATTATATGCAAGGTTAAATGTCTAATTTAAATCTACGGAAATTGCTTGAGTATAGCCATGGCCATGGACCTTTAATGCATGCATGGCTTAATAAATACCCCAATATACAGCTAATACCAGATAAAACAATTCTTAACAAGCAACAAACAATTTATTGATCATTGTGTAAAAAGAAACTGAGTGAACAACCTTAGGATGATGAGCTCTTTGGCTGATTCTCAGACGTTTGTTGTGGGCAGCTTGGTTCGAAACAGTAGTAGTCGTTGTTGGTGTAACTGGAACACATGAAACCACCGCCACTTTTTCATCATCTACCACCTCATGATCTCGACGGTCTCCAACACCAATGGTAGAGAGTCGCTCGTCCACAAAACTGGTCTTGAGAGGCTGGGATGAAGTTGCGGAGACTGGAGTACAAGGTATCACTGTTACATCATCATCGTCATCTTCATCATCTTCATTGTCGGTTCTTGGGTCTTTCATACAGCCTGGTTGAGGTGAAGTTGGGGTTGGGGTTGAAGGAGAACAGGGAATTACCACCACATCATCATCATTAGCACGGTCCTCCTTCTGATCACCATCAACACTGAAAGAATGTGTTCTGTGTTCATCAGATCTGGTCCTCATCACCTGGTCTGAAGTTGTTCTTGGAGTAATCGGAGAACAAGAAATCACTGACAGATCGACAAGTTCATCATCTTGCTGCCGACTCCTCACGACATTCATGGTAGGAGTGCTTGCCACGTGTGGTGGTTGGGTAGCTGACAAAGTGCTGGTAAATACAGGTGGTAAACCAAAGTGTTGAGGAGAACTGTATGACACATGTGATGCTTGATGACCTCTCCAGCTCTGCATGGTCAGCATCCTTGCCACGTGCCTTTCCCCAGATGACAAACTACTACTGGTAGAACCAGGAGGTAAACCGGAGTGTCGAGAGACAAGTGGTAAATCAGAGTTTTGAGGAGAACAGTCTGTCACCTGTGACTGTCGACGAGGTCTCCAGCTTGCGGGGACTTCCAGTTCAATAAACGAAGCCTTCGGTAAACGCTGACCATCAGAACTTGGCTGGCTGCACAGAAGGATAGAACTAGAGTCTGACATGGAGGACTTTCCACGTGTAAACTGTTGTGAACCACCACCACCATCATCATCATCATCATCATCATCATCATCATCAGCAGCAGCAGCAGCAGCAGCAGCAGCAGCAGCAGCAGCTGGAAGAAATTTTTTATCAGTCGCTGGCTTGCCATCACCAAAATTCAATTTTTCATCGGTCACGAATTCAGCTGAATTGACCTCGGCTCCAGTCAGGAACGAAACACGACACTGACGTTTCTGAAATGAAATTTTTGTCCCATTCTTCTTTCCAACTTTGTTATCATCATCAGCATAATCATTATTATTAGTTTCACCTTGTTGACCCATACCAAAACTTTGCTTCTCAGATCTTAAGGTCTGATGATGCCGACTTTCACTGTCAGTGACTCCTGTACTTGCTATTTCAGCACTGGTAGTACTCATTATTGTAGAAAGTTTAGATATACCTGGCTGTCCATAATCAACTGCTGGCAAATCAGCAGCTGCTGATCTATGATCTGCATACATACTGGATGGTGCGTGTTTAGAATCAATTGGCTGCCCATCCGATTTCAGCCATTCAAAGACTTCGGATTTGCTCGGAGGCTTCATGATTGGCTCCAGCACTATGGCTGGGTCAGAGACCAACGCCGCGGCCAGCAGTGAGGGACAGGATACCAGCTTACGAGCATTCAGTTGAGACTGAGAACCAGCCCGAGCTGCCGCTAGATCACGTGACAATGCCTCCGACTGCCAGTAAGCAAGTCTTGACATTGGCGTAGTGCTGGGTAAATCACAAACCTATAGCAAAATACATTCAAATAAACAAACTAACTCAAGCTGTTATAAACATGATATAGCCAGTTAATCTGACAAAAATAAATGCACTGTGATAAAAAGTGTCATGCACTTTTAACACAAAACTTTACATTTTACAATGGTTAACAGAATTATACTATTACAGATTCTCTTGTCTCCTAAATATCCAATTCACTTGATCAACTTCTACCGTACGCACAAAAAATTAAATGACATTTGAAATACATGATAAACCAGCTCATTTAAAACATCTAGAGAAATTTTTATGACGACGTGCATTAAACAATAATTTTAAAAACCAATAGCCATTAAACAGCATCTAATAAGCATGCACAGTTTCGGACTCTAGGTTGGCTTTTGGACAGTTTCAGACGCTTAGCCTCTACAAGCATAAACACAATGCATTAGAAGTTTTTGAGCACTACATGCCACATAAAGCTACTCTTTATTTACTTACTTAATATCAACACCACATAACCATTACTGAACTGCAAATCACTCATCTTAACTCAAAACTAAACCACAAAAACTATCATACTGATTGTCAACATCTGCTGTCTGCCAGAATCAATAAATTAATTAAAACCCATTTGTATAGCGGCGTATGTCGCAAACCAATCGGAGGCTACCATGCTGCAGACTGAACGTCAATTGAAGACCTACTTTTGCAAAATACTGACGACGAAATCTGCTGAATGCATCAGAATTTTTTGTAGAAGATGCATTATTTACCTTAGTTACAGTGAGAGTAAGTAGATGAATAAATGGTTTACCAGAGATGACTTAACTTGACCCTCAACGACACCATCTCCTTCACTGCAAACAGACGGCACAATATACACCACTTATCACCTACTACACATGTGCACCAATTTCTAGTTATTCACATATATCATTTTGGGCCCACTCAGTATAATTTTCGAGATAATATATTAATAAAAAATGCAACAAAAAATCAATACCCAATGGCTAGATAATTTAGTACCAGGTAGTTTTTCGCGGCACATCCACATGCCACTTTGTGCTACATTAGTATGTTTTGAAACGAACAAAATGAATGCCACTTTGTTTGAACAAACATTTAGCTGCGATAAAAAAAATCAAATAGCACACTGTGATAAAATGGAAGAAAAAATTCTTCACAAATAAATAACAGCTAGTAAAAACAAATATGCTGCAATTGTCATAAATTTCAAAAAAGATCGTACAAAGCATTCAACAAATAAGTTAAACAACATCGTAAAAAACGTACGAGAAAAACAAACACAACACCAGCCATTAACAAAGAAAAGCAAAAAAGTAATTAAGCTGAAATTCTCAGCATCATTATGTACCATGGCCGAGGCGGTAAATCAGCGACATCACTGCAGAATGCATCATACGCCGACTGAAGCAGCATGCTTCGACATGACGATGCAACATCAAACATGACTTGGTGTCGAGAAGGTGGCAAAGTCTCTGGACACATAATCACGAGGTCGTCTGCCACCAAACTGTCCACCAAAACACTGGAACAATTCTCTTCATTCGCTGTTGAACCAATATTATCCTTTCTTCTCCCAGCCAGCTCGGATTTTCCAGCCGAATTAAACATCCCATCGCCGGAAAAGACTGAAGTTGTGGTATCGCCAACCTCTACCGCATTTGTCAATTCTTCACCGAATAATGTTTCCCTTGACATTAAGCTGACATTGTCAGAATTCTTTCTTCTGTCACTGTTACAACTGATGAAATCCGACCTCATGTTCTCCAGTTTGGTCAAACCATCTTCCACAACATAATCAGACACTGTCACGGATTCTTTGACTGATAACGTTTCAGCGATGTCCATCTTTTCATGTCCATTAACATCAAAATTCAATTTCTCCTCAGGATGGCTTAAATTTTCATCATTATAGTCCATCTTCCTCACAGATATGTTACACGAAGCTGTCAAATCCACGTCGTTGTTTCCAGAATTTAAATCTCCAGCTAAATGGCTCAAACTCTCTTCTGCATTACAGCGCAACTTCTCTTCAGATTCGCCAACAACTAACTGTGGCTCTTGTACATAATCTTCATCCGCTGCTAATTCACTGTCTGACGTAGGAATTATCTTCTTTGCGAATGTTGAGCTAAGCACATCATTGGTGAAATAGTCACTTGTTTGATGCAGACTATCTTGCTTCAACTCAGGGAAAAAATTCACCTGTGGCTTGATTTCTTTAAGGAGTTGATGCTTTGTATCTGATGTATAGTCAACGGCTTCTCTTTCTTCTCGTTCTTCCTCTTGTTCTTGTTCTTTTTCTACGTCATCATCATCATCATAAAAAGCCATCTGTTGTCCAGTGGAGGTCTGGTTTCCACCTGGAAAGGTCTCAGATGGAGAGGAAGGCACGGGAGGGGAGGAGTCTGGGTCAGAAGTTTCTGGATCAGAGAACAATGCCATCCGATACATGGCATCCATGCTGCAGTCGGCTGTAAAATCAGTCTGACCAATAAAATGTAGACAATGCGGGTCAGGCTGACGATGAACTGGGTCAGATAGTATCATGACCTCTGACTGACTGAGAACTGACGCATCAACAGAACCGACATATATAACAGGCGTTGGATCTGGGTCAGGTCGTAGTACAGCCTCTGACTTATGATCAGCCATATCTGACTGTGAATAAGACAGATTTGGGTCAGATTGCACCGTAAACTTTGCCTGACCTGCAAAAGTTCTATTGCCAACATTTCTGTCATCTGTAGTCTCAATAAGATGGCAAGAATCAAGGTCAGGTTGTGGTATGACCTCTGACCGATCTAGATTAGCTTTAGTCGTTTTGGCATGTTTCATGATGGAGGGTACAAAATCTGGGTCGGGTCGAGATATAACATCCACTGCTAAAGACAACAAATCTGGATCAGGTTGTGGTATTATCTCTGACCGACATAAATCTTCATCACTCATCTTGGTTCGTTTCATGGTAGAGGGCGATGGTAACAAATCTGGAGCGGGTTGCAGCAATGTGACCCGGTTTTGTTCCGCATCAGTCCCACTAGAGGCGAGATCATTTGAAGCTGATGTTCCATTGCAGCCATCCATAACTACCTCTGTGTCAAAACCTGTGTCCATATCACCTGACCCGGTCAACTGAAGACAGACTTTCCTCCTCTTGAGTCGATGCCTCACTGCTTCAGAAATATTACCAGACAATTTTGATAATTCAAGTAATGGTAATAACGAGACAGAGCATCTGTCGTCTTTACCATTTCCAACTTTGCTAGATTCTGATGTTTCTGAAGAATGAACGTTTCGCTGGGCTGCTGAATTCAAGTCTCTGGTAAGAGGAAGATCAACATGTAAGATTTTTTCGCTAGGTATGGATTCTAGCACCTGGGAAGATGAGTTCTTCCGTGGAGGACTGAAAGACAAGACTTCGTCTCTCGGAGATTTATGCAGTGATAACTTGTGACGACGATCAAGGTTTCTAACTACAGATGATGCTTCTGCTGCTGCTGCTGATGATGATAATGATGTTGATTCTGCTTGAAGGCTATCTCTTGATGGTGATAATGATATTGGTGATGCCAGTGAAAGGCTATGGCTCATCGTCTTGGTTTCGGCGACAGAACAAGCCATCTCGAAACCTTTTACCATGTTCTCAATGCTTCGTGACCTCTCCAACACTACCATGCAGTCCTGCACTTGCACCACTAGGTCACAGCTTTCTTTTCCTTCCTTCCACTGTTCTTCATCAACCTCGCTGTAAGAACTCTCACTGTCCAACCTTTGTCTTCTTCTACCAAGAGACCGCTTCAGTGGCTCTGAATTCTGATGAAGACAATGACTTTGGGTAATTCCCAGCATCTCAGCCTGTGTGGTTGCACTTTCACCGCTAACTCGCCAACGTGGGAAAATTTGACGCAATCCTGAGACAAGCTTTGTGAACGAACTGTCCAGTCCCGGCATAGACTCAGTATCAGAAGAAGCCGAAACTTCATCCTTGGTGTTAGACCCTATGTTACCCAACCCTGGTGCAGACTGACTACCAGACCCAGTTGTTCGACTAAGGTCATGAACCTTGACCTCGGTAAATGGCATGGATGTTCTCCTGGTCATACCAAGTGTCCTCTGATGTGAAATCTCGTGACTACTATGTTCTGCTTTGCCACCACCAGATGCATTTGGCTGCAAAACCTCACCATCTGTATCCTCAGTGGTGTTTTGAGTAACGACTGAGTGCTGCGATTCAACCATCTTTCTATCTCTACAAGTTTTAGCTGTCGTAGAATTATTCGCAGATGACTGCTGTCCCACATCTCTGTCCAATACAACTGACAATCGTGGCAACACCCTGATACTTCGTCCATCAATCCCCTTATCTCTGCACGATGACGATTCCCCGGTGTGTCGTAATCTTGACCTCAATGTTCGTGATCTCAACGCCAGGTCCTCGTGATTAGAATTCTCCACGGTGAATTTGGATGGGTGGCGGTTGTATAAAGTGTCGGCAGAACTGGTCAGTTTAGCATCAGTTGCTGTTGCTGTTGTCATGTCCTGCGAACGTTTCCTGGACAACGGTCGCCCTTCAAAACACACACACACAGATGTTAAACAAGACCGAAATCCTGAGGCCGAAGCTATGAGGCAAAGGGTGAAACATAAGCCAGGAATCTAAGGCCGAGGCCAAAGCAATTGGGCAACTCTGCATTCCGCACACTAAAACTAACCCATAAATCATAATTATTACACAGCTGTCCTTACACGACATGACATAGTAGCAACGAGAAGAAGACATTTCATCAGACACATCCTGCGACTTCCACCAAAGAGGCTAGCTAGCCTGGCCATAGAATGGAGACCTGATGATGGCAAGAGGAACATTGGAAGACCCAAAAGAATATGGCAAGACACATTAAAAGAAGACATGAAGGTGATGGGCATAGACTCGAGCGACAAGACGACTGCTGACTAACTGGAGACGAATCGGGTGGAGTTCATCTCTGTATCTGTTTCAAAAGCCCAGAGCCAGCAGTGAGTGCAAACACAACTCATTATATGAGCGCTAGGCCAGATCTTTCCCATATACTGCTGTTACCTTCCTGGTGGTGAAGCCGGTACCAAATTATATTGCTTAGTGACAGAGGCACATGTGTGTGAACAACCAGCCCAGGGTTGTTAGGCCAAAGGTCAAACCAGCCACCTCATGATCACCAGTCCAACATGCTACGGCTAGACTACCAAGGCACAGAGATGTCCGAAAAGCTGCTAAGCAATGATAAGTTGGTGTACTTTTCTTGTCAGTAAGACCATCCACTTGAGGCAGACGACTATCATCATCATCGTCGTCGTCGTCGTCATCAGTGTTGTTGATATGAGTCGGACTGATATCTGCATCATGATGTATAGAGACCCACTGTGAACTGTTCCACGATGCATCCATACCTGTCAGGTCCACACCAGCGCTACAACAACGAACAACGGATACTGTACTACAACAACTACTACTACTCTGTCCCAAATCCCACAGAGTTTACAGCACTCCCTGGACCGCTTCGTTGTATTTAAGTGAACCTACACTGTGTCCAGAAAAAAAGTAAATAAACAATAAAAATGTCAAATCTCAATGAATCTAAATAAAATTTTGTACACTCAATAGCCAATAAATCATAGAGTTGATCTACAAATTAAAAAAAATATTTTGTGAATTAGACGCCTAGTTTAACAAAAAGCCCAGCTATTGCTAGAATAGCCAACCATACTGGCTGTCAGTGACCTTCAAAGTTGTCCAAGGTCGATGATTTTTTTATTTCATTTGAAAAACAACATGCGACTTCTAATCAATGACCAATAGCAACCTAGGCGGTATCTTGCATTGTTTAGCCACAATAGTGCATAACGGTCTTCAAGCTCATCTAAAGTCAATGATTTCTATCTAATCTGACAGGGCGTATGCCACTTCCTATTAGTGATTAATAGTAATTTTGGCCCTATTTTGCAGCATTTCTGGGATATGGCCAATTACTGCTTGAAACATTCCATTCCATAGTGTGTTATGACCATTCAAGGTCATCCAAGGTCAATGATTTATATGACATTTGAAAGCAAGTACGTGACTTCCTATTAGTGATCAATAGCAACCTAGGCCTCATCTTGCACAGTTTAACCACAATACATTTGTAATGGACGGAAGGACAGACGGACGAAAATCATGACAATAGCTTGACTGTTAATAATGTACGGTCGACTAAAAATGAAGCCAGTGACAGTAAAACATACATGTTATCGTCATCATCGTCAGCAGCAGCATCGGTGGCTAGTTGTAGCAAATGATCTTCATCATTGTCAGCGTCGTTATCCCAGACTCGTTGGCTCATCTCTTGACTCTGCTCCAGAATTTCCTGCCTCTCCTCCGCTGACAGAGGCAAAACATGCTGCGACGACGGCTCAAAACCATCATCAATGACGTCAGCAACAGTATTAGCAGCAGTAGCGATGGCGTCATCATAAGTGAGGATGGGAGATGGCTCGAGGACAAAGTCCTGAGATGCTTCGGCAGCGAGTGATGCCAGAAGCTGCACCAGCGAGTCATCCGAACTACCGCCGCCTACAAACACAATCACATGTTAAAAGATAAAGCATAAAACACCACAACAGCCTAAGAGTCAATGTTCATCGCTGTTTGTTGGCCATGTGCTTACAGTGAGTACATTCACAGCTCAGCCATATGGGCGGTAGGCCACATCTCTCCCACGTTCCCAAGTGGTGAGACCCGTACCAAATTATACTGCTTGGTGACAGACAGTGTCACTTGACTTGAGTCAAAGTCAAAGTCAGATGATTTTGATGTAAAAAAGTCAAAGTCAAATAAATTTTCAGTCAGTTTGACTCGGACTTTGATTTCTGCAGCATGTGAGACTTTCAAGCAACTGAAATGTGGTTTACGCCTGAGACAACAACAACAACTACAACAACTACAAAAACAACAACCAATATTACTCAAAAAATACAGTCAGTTCTGCACTTACACAT
>Ga0209671_1000616_pt1 | contig 24928 bp, 17 predicted proteins | sample WorMetHERISLAND2_2_FD_187401 | JGI IMG/M metagenome (GOLD analysis project Ga0209671, IMG submission 187401) | Marine gutless worms symbiont microbial communities from Max Planck institute for Marine Microbiology, Germany - Olavius geniculatus... | ecosystem: Host-associated > Annelida >... | reverse complement strand
GGTTTGATCTTCCCCTCCCTGTCCCCTTTCCCCTACCTTTCCCGTTAAATGTAGAAGGTTTTACTAAATAAAGCTGTAAAATTTCATATTAAAATCCCAAACGGTTGCTGAGAAAATGGTGAAAAAATTTAGGGGTCTACTTTTTTCTGCCGCACCCTGTAGGTTTGGAGTATGCTTAGGCAGGAATTTTTTTAACAGACCCATAAATTGTTTATTGCTGAATTCCGGGATTGATAAAACAGTCTAAGGATCGCTATCATATACTGATGTTTGTTTGTCACAAATTGTGTCTGGACTGTTGCCACTATGGGATATTTGTAGGCTGTATGAGCTGTTGCATCATGGCGCAGATGCAGCTGTTGAGCGAGCTACATTTGCGCTTTCCTGAAGTGCCGGTTGAAGTCATCAGCATTATCATGCAAAAGGTTAGTTGTGATATTTGCATGCTGTGTTAGTTGCAACCACCGCACACTGTCCTTGGTGGTCCTTTGGTATGATCTGTAATGTTACTGGCAGGGATACTGTTTGACCGTTAGTGGTGCAGTGTGGCTGAATGAAACCTGAAACTGCTTACCACATGAGCAGAGATATGGCATACAGTTGTTACAGTTTAAGTGGATATTGGCAATGTTTTTGTTTCACTAAAACTGTCGTGCATTGTGGTAATTGCTTGTGTTTGATCAACAAAGTTACTCAGCACAAAGCCATATCAGTATTTGGATAGGCGACTGTCAGTACATGGGTTAACCATTTTGATATGTAACCAGCTGTTTTTGTCAACTCAGCTTGGCCATCCCTCTGTGGTTAGACACAATGAGTACCAGTGAAAACAGGCACACAGCACGATGCGGGTAGCCTCTCAAATAATGTCTGACAATGAAAACTGGTATCTGGGGATCAGTTCTGCTTTATGGGCTGTGGTGTGGCTAGGGGACGACTGTATGTTGACATTCTTCATTAGCCTAGTATATTGTTTTTTTTATTGTTTTTAGTTCATTGTAGTTGTTTACACTTCACAGGCATGTATGATGTTATGTGTTACAGAGTTACAACAACCGACAGCTCTGCATCGAGATTCTAGCAAAAGAATGTCAGAACTATCAGAACAGCTTGTACAGCGCCACTGCTGTATCAAGTCCCACAGTGTATCGTAGTGCTGAAGATATTTGGCAGCAGCATTGGAACTACGACTCGGCCGAGAGTCTGAGCAGCATATCCAGTGGCCACAGTGGTGGGACACCATCATTTGCTCAGATGAGCCACGACGTTGCTAACTCTGCAATGCGTTCATCACAGTCTTATCCGTATATTCCGCCAACCGATTCATCTGGTCGTGTTCACGACCCGACACCAAGGTCCAGTCTACCTATATCATCATTGGAAATCGTACCTCCCAGAGCAGTGGTGGTTAACAGTCCGGCAACAGCTGCCGTCATGCAGCATGGTCCGTTTAGTTTTAGATCGCCAGATGCTCAGTTAAACCATCACAGCCCGACGTTACCACATTCTGCAGGAGTATTGGTGGTAGAACCTTTCAGTCAGCATCCACACCATGTGCCCCGCCAACACAGAAGCTCCGAAGGAGCTCAGAATCAGTGTTTCCTCGGTGGTTCACCAACTGCCGTTAATGCAACTAAAGGAGGTGCTAAGCTGAAAACTGTCACTAGTGGGGTTACCTACCGGGTGAATGCCTCAAGTGCTAATGCTGGCGAACAGTCTAAGCCGACATACCTGACTGCGACCCATGTGAATCTTTTGACACCTGATGAAGGTAAGTTGGGTACTACCGAAAGACTGCAGCCAAATCGTTTGTCGGATTCCATGCTTCCTTCAGCATCGTCTGGCCGATTGCCTGGCGGTGCCCTTTCAGCTGTGTACCTTAACCCACAGCAGTCATGGCTTGGCAGCCCGCAGACGCCGACGACGTTTGTGTCTTCATTATCATCATCTTGCGATTGCCTTCTGCCATCAGTCACCGACGTCAGTCAGTCCTCATCATCATCAACACACTTACCTGCCAGCACTGTGTCGTCTTCACCCAACAGCAGTTCACATATAGCACCTGGCAGTGAGTCAATTGCGACAGATCCGCAGTATGCCAATGGTATGAAGTATGCTACTGTTCTGTTACACTGTGTATTAGCGAGTTCCTGTCATTTAATTTATATCTGTATTAAACTGTTTTCATCGAAATTGAATACTTCTTTGTTACACATACCATGCAGTTAGTTGGCCATGACTGATGCAAACTGAGCAAATGGTATGAACTTCCAAAGCATGCTACTTTTCGGTTGTGCTGTGTACTAGAGTTTCTGTCATGTTATTTATCGTAATTGAATCATTTAACTTGAATACTTTTGTGGGTTATGTTTATTTTTAGTGCAAGGAATCACACTTTGACAAGTTGCCTGTTACACCACCAAACCATTTGATATGGAAAATGTGTTAACTGTTGTCTGTTTGTAGCACTGCGAATGTGCCAGTGTGTGAACTTTGACAATCTGACACGCAGACAACAAGAACTTGTGCATTACTCCATCGAGATGCGTTTGTGTATTGTGCACATGGAATCCAAGTTGACACATCAGCTAATGCAGCGTTGTCAAGTCTTTCCCACAGTACGTTACCGGCGTTTTATTTACTGTACACACTTCTGACTGGTAACAGAATATGCCGTCTCTATTCCCGAATATTTTGAAGTACAGGATGATGCGCCAAGTTTTAAAAATTATTACTTGATTCATGGAACGTTTTCTCTTGTTTTTGATTCTATATAGTGCATGGAGTTGCACATTCTGCGATCTTAATGTACTGCAGAATCAGATGCCGAACAACTTGTTTCTGTCATTGTAAGTAAGTAAGTAAATGATTTATAAAGCGCCAAAGTCTCAGAAAGAATCAGGGCGCATTAACCTTAATGTTGTTGTGTTAGTAAATAGCCATCCTGATAGTTCACATTATGGGTCTTGCTTATCTCTCTGTCTATCCATGTTTTACTTGTGGTTTTCTTTACTTGAAAATGATAAAGCCCAAGAAAATTGAATGTTTCTGGAGGCAGGAGTTAATGGGTGCCAATTTTAACCCAAAATGGCCAAACATAACATGGTTGCTGGACATCAAAAACTTCACAGAAATGATGCATATATAAACTGTGTTCCACGTGAATGTAATTCACTTTATTCACGATAACTTTGGCAAATATGGTCTATTTTTAATAGGTTTTTCTACTTTCACTAATAATGCGGTACTTTTTCAGGCTGAAGATGTTGAGAAGTTGAAGCAAGAAAACCGTAAGCTTCGTGTAGACATTCAGTTGCTGGCACGACAGATTGACCTCGCAGACAATGGGCAAAGTAAGTCTTATAGGTAGTAGGTTTTATGTTCAAAAGACTTTGTCTTACGATGAATGTTAGAACATGTACAATACATGTAACTGTATATTTCACGGGGTTCTATTGCATGGCGAGTTATGTATATAATACTATGTACACTAGTTTGTTGTTGTTGTGTTAATGATTGTTGATATTTCACTGTATGCTGAATGAAAATTAACTTAAATTCATGTGTTACTGCCAATTTAGCATGATTTAAACGGTGGGGCAGATTTGTGCAAATCAGGCAAAGAATATTTAAATGCTAAGACATGCAAGTTGTACACTTCTTCTGTACGCAATTTTGAAACTGTTGGAATATTATGTACCTTTCCATCAATAAACTTCGTTCAGTTATAAAAGCTCAAATATCCATGTTAAATGCATGTGTTACAGTCAAATTTGGCAGAATTTCGGGGTGACGTATATTTATGCGAATTAGGCAAAGAATATTTAAATGCTTCCTTATACAAATTTGTCGTTTATTCTTTACTGCATTCTGAAACGTTTGACATATCGCACGTCTTTCTACCACTAACCATCTCTGAGTTATCAATGCTGAAACAGGTCCAGTTTTTTTGGCCCACCCTGAACAGTGATGATGTGGCTGCTGTTAGTGCCACTCGGAGTAGTGGATCTGGAGGAGCAGCAGAGCTTTAAGAGGCGGGATTCATTTCGGCATGGCGCTACCGTCTCTCATCCTGGCAGTGAAGCATCTGGTGCTACATTGGTCAGCTTACCAGTCACACTGCAGAGTGGTGGTATGCGGACAGCTTTGTTCTTCTTTATACGTTGATGACTGAATGTGCTGTGTTATTTTTTATGCTGCAGCTAGAGTTACACATTAGTGATGCACGAATAAGGCATTGCCCGATTATCAGCCAGGGCCGTTGATTAGCTAGGGCCAATTAGGTGGTTTTTTGTACTGAGCTATAAAGTGCACTCATTGTCAAACTTAATGGTCCATGGACACCAAAATTACCGTATATATTTTATCCATTTTGTTAAAGCTGCAGAATTATCTGATAACTTTGACAGTAATGTCAACGCCCAGTGTTTTGTCAACACGGAGAAACTTACATTTTATGTCGACGATTTACAGACATGACGTTAAACATGTGCTGCCATGATGTCTAGTCAGGCACAACCGGTGACGTCATCAGCGCGGCCTATCAACATCATGAATGTTAATCGCCTAATGATGATGTCACAGGCTAGGCCATTAATATTCATAATATTGATGGGCCGCACTGATGACGTCACCGGTTGTGCCAATTGATATCTTTAGAACACCATTAGGTTGACTTTTTTGCATAATGTATTGTAATGTCGCGTTTCATTTGAAATCGCACATTAATTTCATATACACTGTGTCCCATAAAAAAGTGGTGCTTCTAGCTTGATGGATAATGTTGTTAACTTTCAATGAATTTTCAAAATTCTTCCACTGGTGGACTTTGGAAAATTTCAACAAAACTATTGTTAACTATTTCACCACACCCAAACATGTCTCTACACTACCTTGCAAAAGTATGTGTGCAAAAATTGCACCAACCAAAGCACAGCATTGGCAAACTAAGCGCACATGAACTAAAGAAAATGTGATCGTGGTAGATGAGCTGGTACTAAGCCAGTAAGACCAGCTACACATTTATTATTCACTACACCAAGTGCCGCAATCTGATCTCATGGGGATCATTTTTTCTATAGCTATCATAGTCTGAAGTGTCTTATGAGATGCCTGCTAAAGCGCTGATTAAGGTAAACTGTTAACCAAGATATAGCTGTTTAGAAATGTTGGTGATTATTGCTGTTTTCGTTTGATTTAGTTACATAATGCTGTTCACATTATCTATACTGAACAGTTTGGTGAATGGCAACTGCTGCAAAATGCTGCAGCCAAAACTCTTTTTTCGCAGAAGAATGCTGTTCAGATAGTCGCTATTGGTAACATACAGCGCACTGAAATTGGACTAGGCCACTGTGATATTCGTCGATCTTGCAGTTTAAATTAATGAAACTTAACTGAATTCTTTTACCACAGTTACTGTGTGCCACACACAAGATCTCTGCTGGTCCATTACTGAACAAGATTGGTTCAGCACACACAAAACATGCTAGTTTACAGCATTCATGTTTCACAAGGTAGTGTAGCGACACGTTCTTAGTGTGGTGGAATTTTAAATAACAGGTTTGTTGCAAATTTTTCAGAGAGCCTGCCAGTGAAAAAATTTTGAGAATTCGTTAAAAATTGACAAAGATATCAATTGAGCTAGGTGCACCGCTTTTTTATGAGACACGGTGTATTTATTATGCTGACATTGATATGTATGCAACGTTATATGTCTACTTTAAATCTACATAGATTGTGCAAGTGAGTTTGACTGTGGCCGTGGACCTTTAACCTGATGAAGTGAGCTGGATTTTGTCTCCCTTCCAGCTAAGCAATTGTTGGCTTACTGTTTCAAAGGTTTTTACGATGGTCAGCCAAAGGGCATTGTGATATTTTCTTTCTTCTGCTTGGTAACTAAATCTAACTAAAATAAAATGTTACAAAAGCTAAATGAAAATGAAAATTACTTAACATTGTGTGATTTTTGTTAACAAAAATGGGAAAATGACTATCAAACAAAGTTAAACTAATGAAAGCAAAGAAATGCGGATGAAATATTGATAATATTGGTATTTTGTGTGAACGAATTAGTCAGGGAAAGCGATTCATTTTTTACGCGCGATAGCAGAATGCTTCGCTCATCTTAGCCATGGGCGTCTGTCTGTCTGTCCATCCGTCCATCACACTGCTGTATTGTGTCAAAGTGGTGCAAGCTAGGATCACAAAATCTTTACCATTGGCTGCCGAAAGGTTTCTAGTTTATCGTGTCAAAATTTTGTGCCTTTGGGTGCCAGGGTTCCCCTTGAAAGAGGGCGTCAGAGAGGGGTACCTCCTCCCCCCTAAAAAGATGCTATTTTGCCGTTAATGGCTCATATAGTGTGACAACGATTGCAGATAGGTACAGACATGCTGCTTGTCATAACAAGCACTGATGACAGGCTTATTTGATTTATCAACATTGATGATCTTGAACCCCCAAAAATGGGTTTTTAGTGAATTTTTCGCAATTTTTGGATGCAGCACACATTTCAACACTGAATTGCGATGAAATGGCTGGAGATAGACCAAGACAACCTGTGTACGAAATTTTTTAGCATTGAACGTAGATTTTAGCTGTTCAAGTTGGGACCCCTTAGGTTCAAGGAGGCCGTCGCAGGTGGGCGTCGAAGACGGCTACCCCCTTAAAAGTGATTATTTTACCGAAATTATTTCGTGTAGCATGAAAACGGTTGCAGGTAGGCACACATATGCTCCTTATCGTAACAAGCAATAGTGACAAGCTTTTTATTGGTGTTGATGTCGATGACCTTGAATGACCTTGAACCCCCAAAAAAGGGTTTTATAGTGATTTTTCGCAATTTTTGGATGCAGCGCACATTTCATCACTGAATTGCGATGAAATGGCTAGAGAAAGACCAAGACAACCTGCATATGAAATTTTTAGCACTAGACCCCCTAGGTTCAAGGAGGCCAGCGCAGGCGGGCATCAAAGACGGCTACCTCTCTAAAAAGTGGTTATTTTACCGCTATTGGCTCATGTAGCGTGAAAAAGGTTGCAGATAGGTACAGACACGCTACTTATTGTAACAAGCACTGGTGACAAGCTTTGTATTGGTGTCAACGTCGATGACCTTGAATGACCTTGAACCCTCAAAATAAAGGTTTTTAGTGAATTTTTTGCGATTTCCGGTTGCAACACATTTTAAGAATGAATTGCGCCGAAATGGTTGGAGATGGACCTATACAACCTGCATATGACATTTCTAGCATAGAATGTACATTTTTAAAAATCTAAGTTTCGATGGCTTAAATTCAAGGAGTCTTCCATACGGAGGCCTCAAATTTAAGTACTCTTCCAAGATGCATTAATATTTTATTGCTGTAGGCCTACACTGATTGCCAAAGTGGCAGGACCGCTGCTATTGCACGTCACGTGAGCTTTGCTCAAATTACTTGTCTGGAAAGTCAGGGAAGTCTGGGAAAATGAATTCTGCAGAGTAGTAGGAGCCATGTGAGCCACCCAGTATGTTACAGTATTTTATGTACTCTGTCAGTACACTGGGCAACTTCACTTTTTGACTTGGACTTCCGCTGAGACTTTCGCTGAGCCTAAACTTCGGTCTAAGTACCTACTTAAGTCAAAAAGTGAAGTGATTTCGCTGAGCGAAAACATGGCGACTAACACGGATAGTTTAGTAAATTAAAACAGATGGTACCAAAAATAAACACGGTAATGGCTACACAGCGACGTAAGACGTTATGTAATTACGTCATTTGAGTGCACAGCGCAATTAAATAAGCAAGTCCAAGCGTAACTGGTTGATTTGTTTCCTGTTAGGTTTAGCGGTTTTTTCGCCATTTTAATCATTTAGTTGAACTTTGGTCTAAGTACAGACTTTAGCGTTCAGCTTTAGCTTTGGCTCAGCGAAAAGGCTCAGCGAAAGTCTATAAGTCAAAAAGTGAAGTCTCCCACTGAATGTGATATATGCACAGTGTATGATTATGGCTGTGATAGCTGCAACGCCACTGCCGTACGTACCTCAACTACCATCATCCACTGGTGAGCCGGGTACAAGCCAGCAACATGGTGACGACACGGAGGGTGAGAACTGGAACTGTTCAGCATGCACATTCCTTAATCACCCGGCACTGAAGCAATGCGAGTGCTGCGAGATGCCCCGAGTTCCCTCATGTGAGTAGTTTGATTCTGTATTCTGTCTATGGCTGTCGAATTTGATGTCATATTATATGATGTTTTTTAGTTACTATAGGTTATTTTATTTTGTTCCATCAGACAAGTGTGCACTGTTGTTGTTGTTGTTGTTGTTGTTGGTTCTTCCTCATTTCTGAACATTGAAGACCAGTGAAGACGACATGAAGGATCTCCATGCTGTTTGGTTTCTAGCCATCATGATGCACTCTGGAATCGATAAACCAGTCCAGTTCTTTACATCATCTGACCAGCGTTGTTTTGGTCTGCCTCAAGATCTCATACCATTGATGCAACCGTGTAATATATCTATAGAGAGGTTTTTAGCTCTGACAACATGGCCGAAGTACTTCAACTTACTGTGTTGAATAGTTGTCAGAAAGTGGTGACTCAGTGACAGTTTATAGACTGGTTTGTCCTGTGTTCTGTCCAGCTGATCCTCATCATTCTACAATATGCTGTCATTTCAGAAGCCTCAAGTCTCTTTTTGTCTGCTGCTTTCAATGTCCATGATTCACTACCGTAGGATGCAACTGGCCACACCAGAGTCTGTAATAACCTACATTTTAGGGACATGCTCAATGCTTTGTCTTTCCACAGGCAGTTTAGTGATGTCAGCATTGATCTGGCTATACCAAGCCTAGTCAAGATTTGTTTGTGACAGTCACTTGTTTCCGTTATTATATTGCCTAAATAACAGAAATGTTCCACTTGTTCCAAGGTTGCGCCGTTGCAGGTAATTTTGACTGGTATTTTCTCACTTGATGCCACCAACACCAGTTTGGTGCTTATTTCCGGACCATATTCACTTGATGCTATGTCTGCTTTATCTACCAGTTTCTGAAGGGCTTCTGGTGATGTAGCAATAAGCACGATGTCATATGCATAGCGTAGGTTGTTGATGGTGCGACCACTCATCGTGATGCCAGTCTATGTGAGTTCATCAGCAGATTCGCGCATGACCTGTTCTGAGTAGCAGTTGAATGACAGCGGAGACACCAGACATCCTTCGCGTACGTCCTTTCTGATACCAAACCAATCTGTAATTTCTCTTTCCACTCTTGCCACTGCCTGCTGGTCTTTGTACAAGTTCTTCAAGGAGTCTACTGTTGAATTACAAAGATCTATGTCTCTGAGTACTTTCCAGAGTTTTGCATGATTTACCGAATCAAAAGCCTTTTTATAGTCAATAAACGCCATGTATGATGGGACTGATGATTTTCTTGCTTTCTCCGTTATAACTCTAAGATTAAATATTTGGTCTCTTGTGCCAACACCTTTCCGAAAGCCCATCTATGTGTCAGAAATCTGCTCCTCTGCAGTCTTCCGCATTCTATTCAGTAGAATTCTGAGGAGTATTTTTGCTGGCATGACTGATCAGAGCAATATTGTGATGTGTTCTTCACATTTTGTCGTACCGCTGACTTTTTGTATGGTGATAAAAACTGTGCACTACTGTGATAAAACTAAATTACACCGACTCAACAATGACCATTTAAAGTTGTTTCATTTCTTTATTTCATCTCAGTGCGCATGTGCAAGCCTCTTATACATTCACAAATAAGCATTTTGCAGCTCTACAGTTATACATAAAAGCTACATGATAAGTCGTTGAAGAATCAGTTAATCATGATTATTGGAATTATCTTCATTTAAAATTACGACACTGACATAAATTTTGTGAAGAAGGATAATTGACCAACAAGATAAGAAATGTCAGTTCATTTTGATTATTTAGTGTCATTTGTCAGTAGAGCCCACAGTTTTCCACGGAAAATTTTGTGGCTTACCGCGGCAAAATCATCCAAATTCTGCGGCTCACCGAGGCCTTCAATTTGTAAGTAAACTGAGCTTTATCCTGTTCAAAAACTTCGCTTTCTGAAGCACCGACTGGCATGGTGCCATCATGCTGAGTTATGCTAGCACGTACAAAGAAACATACCTATATTTTTTGGTTTAAAAGTGTAATCGGTCAAGTTGCATTACGTTTATTTATCATTGTGTCATATTGCGATAGCTATTAGCAGGGCCTACAGCTTTTGGCAGTTCAGTTTGATTTTTTTCTTGACAAAAATGCGTCATCAAGTCAAAAATTGTACTAATCGCCGGTGAATTTTCAATTTCTGCAAAATTCCCCGGAAATATCAAAATTCCGTGGCTCGGCTTGAAATTCTGCGGCCCGCGGAAAGCTATGGGCCTAGTTGTCAATTATAATTCGTGTGCAGAAACGTACTGAGTTGAAATGTTGAATGAGTTATTGTAGTGAAGGGAATAGTTGTTGTTTTAATGTCATGTGTTTTTGTCTCTTGCTTGCAGCACTGCGGTAGCTCCTGTGTGGTCGTCCAACAGACTTTGCTATTGCAGTGCATTATGATTCCGAGAGTTCATTGGTCAGCGAGCAAGTCTTACACAGTGATATTTCACAGTTGTGCGCCAACGGATGCTTCACAACATCATTCATGCGGAATCTGGAAAGTCCTAATGATCACAGAATTTGTAAGTTAATTTCCAGACTGGGAATTCCTGGAATAAGGTCATGGTTCCAAAAAAGTCTAGTTAAAAATATTATGGAGTTCTGGAATTTTACTAGAATTGATTGTGAATAATCAGTTAGCTAAGTAACTGTCTACTTTTGAAGGTCCTTTATTCTGAGTGTGTTATATGGCCATGCTGGACAGTGGACAACTGAATGAACTGATTGTGCCCATGATGAAGTAAACTCCACCCAGAAAAAATGAGCATTTTAAATGGAGAAAAACTACATGTGAGTGGAAACTGCTGGAATTTAGCTTTTGAGTGCTGGAAAGTTCAAAAAACAGTTTGGTTGGGTCTGTAGAAAGTTTGGAGCCCTGTCATGTAGGATTAGTTGCTGTGCATTTGTCATGAATGACATCGTGCTGTTAAATGTTTTTCTTCATTTGGTTGTTTAGGCAGAGTAATCACATGTTTGAGTGAAGAAGTTGTCATTAGCATAATGAACAGGGTTAAGACATGCAGACATTTACCCCAAACTCAATGCAATTTTAGTTTCTTTTTCCACTAATAATCATATATTTTATTAATAAGGGTTAATTTTGTAAAAATTTTTAAACGTATGAATTTGCACATTTTTGGATATTTATTTGAGGTGGACAGTATCTAGCAGTCCTTAAATCTCACCAAAAACCACCAGGTTGGGTTTTTAAAAAAAGCCTGAGTTTATTGTTCTAAAACACAACGGCAAAGAAAACTTTTCATGCTGGGCATTTTTTTAAACCTGGTTTTTTTCTACCCCGATAATAGTGTCTGCATGTGGCGACAGAATCATGCAATATATGACTAAACAAGTGTGATACGACATAATGTGTATTGTTATACCTCAACGCAAAATGCCTGAACGGCGACGCTATTGGTCCAAATCACGTCACATGACGTTTACAAATGTGCCATAGTCACCTCCTCAGCAACAACGCAGTGACATAGTACTGCCCTCTACATATTGACAATCCCAGAGGGCACTATTTGATTTGCGTCATCATCACGCCGACGCCAGTCACGCCTCATTAACATTTGAGACATCTATGGCCATGCTGACGCCGAATTCATGTATTGTGTCTAAACAGTACATCATACGTTATCAGCAAACAAACATGTTTACTTTGTACAAAGAGAGCGTAAAATACCAGAAATTTTGCACAGAGGCGTCAAGGTATAACAAATCAAATAGAGACTGGCGTCTCGATCATTACTGAAAATTTTTTCCCCTCAGTTCGTAACATGTTATCTTTGATCTCGGGCAACATTACAAACTTCGGGTCAAAAATTTTCAATAATTACCTTGATGCTAGTCACTATTTGTGTAATATTATTTGCTTGCTTTGCTTATATCCCCTGGGTTTTATTGTTGTTTGTCTCCGAGGCATGTGTACAGTGTTTTATGATCATGCTTGTCTGCATTATATAGTGACTTTAATGTACAAAGTATCGTAATTACATAAATTGTATTTTGCAGTTATTTCATTGTTGGTTTGTAAAAAATACGTTAAATCAATGTGAGATTGTTATATTCATTTTCTATACTTCTTTGTGTCAAATGAAGTTCAGAAATGGGATTTTTGTTGATGAAAAAAAAACAACCTTTTTCTACTGAGTGATCCATTTCTGCCACCTGTGTGTTTACATTGTCCCTGTAGCATCGTAGCACTAATTATTGAACATAACTTAATGTAGTTTTGGCACATGTGGTTTGTAGGAGTTAAGTAAATGGCTTCAGGCTCTGGCATAAGTTTCCTAGAACACAATAATTGAAGTTGCTGCTGATACTCCGCCTTATCAACAGAACCTTGCTTGTTCCATGCAGACCAAAAAAGTTGCACTCTTTTTCAGTTACGTTGCTAGAGTGCCATGTAAACTGCATAAAGTTTGAACATTTTTAACATTTGCTGTTTATTATTCAATGTTTAAATCAGCTCATTTTTGGAACCCCGGTGTTTCTCCACATGCAGGCTGTAAATCAAACTACATTCATTATTAGTTACGGTGACAAAATTACAATTTATTCACATAAAACAATTTATTTACGTTGGCAGACATAGAAGGACGTCATTTAATGGAGATCGAACGTGAGTAAACAGGAAGTTGCAAATATAATGCATCTAACAAGAAAGAAAACTCGAATGCCAAAAGGGTGTCACATTTTAGCCCACCCTTTATAGCCCACGACAAACGACGTTACCGGTAATGTTGCTTGAAAGAGACAGCACAAAACGATTAATTTACCAAACAGCATTCAGAAATGTTGCTGTTGGGTTATCTTCACATAGAGTAGATATATCTACATATATCCCGTATATATGTAGATATATCCCGAAATGTGTCGAAGTTATAGGCCTAAATGTAATTGCTGATGTTGTGGCAAGTCAACTTTGATTAATGCTTAGGCATACAATTGGAGCACGTAATCTTACAGCTGAAAATGTAAAGTGAACATTAGCCTCTATAGAGTCAGTGTTCGCCCTGTTTATAGTACCTATCACGATCGATCTACTTAAGCAGGGGCGTCAATATGGGGTCTGCCCTTTTGAATGGCTGGTACCCCCAAATGAATGGACCAAATGTCAGAAAAGGTGTCATGGAATAGTAGTACATTGGTACCGCTTATTTTTTTTTTACAAATTTGGCAAATATAAACCGACTTTTACTATGGTGGTGACGTCTGTCCACAGTGATGTAGGCCTAGGTGATTGTTTAGGGAATGTTTCTCCCTTACCCCTTCCATTAGAAGTAGCCCTCTTTAATCCAGCCACGGGATCTGTAGGCTTAGGCTCCCCCATCGTGGTCCAGGGAGAACCCCATTTGCAAACGTCTTTTAGAGCAGTTTTACACCCTGGAAACCGCATCCAGTGACACCAAGTTTCGTATAAAAATAGTTTTAGGTGTCTAATAAAGAGTCAAAAAATATTTCCGGTAGTATGGCGTTTTTCTCGACTATGCCACTCTGTTCATCCGTCCATCTGACTGGCAACTGTGTCACAACGAATCAAGGCAGAATCACCAACCGCCTCCCTCCTGCAGACCCCACTGCTCTTGAGTCCTCGACGCCTTCGGGATCTCGAGACCCCTTTTCAATGTGGCTGATGCTGGAGACGTCCCTCTTTGGACTAAAAACTGCAGAGATGTTACGACGGGCATATCACCGGTACGACCTTTACTCTCATAGCTCATCGATGTGAGCCGAGTCGGACCATTCCAGTCCGGTGCTGGAGTCTTCCGGGTCTATTAGACTAGAACTATTGTCGCAGCGACGTGGCACAGCGGCGCCAGACTGTCTGCAGGGCACTGCCAGCAGCTGACGACGTGCTGCGGTGATCGGTGCCCCTCCGCCATCACACGGAGACGGACGAACATCATCGGCGTGCACTCGACGCAGCTCGATGTTGGCGTTGACTGTAGCTGCACTGCCGTTGTGATGTCGCAGAGTCGACGAGTTGGGGGCCGATCGGTTTTCGACCGACGTCGACGTCGTCCCTGTACAACGACGGAAGCGCCGGATTATTTACGCAGCGACAGAACTTGACCGATCGAACTGCAGTGATACGAAACGAAATGAAATAAACTAAACTGAAATAAACGTTACGCGATCGCGGCTTTCATTCTGGTTTATCTCATTGAAGTTCAATTTGTTTCAGTTCAGTTCAGTAATCGGATCCGTCTCTGTGCGCTCCTTTCGTGCGCAAACACTTACCATAACGTAGGCCGATAATAACAGCCAGGAAAAACTAGGCTACTGTGTCTCAAAAAAGCATCCCCGACATTTTCGACTGTAACTTGCAAACAAATTATCAAATTTTGATAATTGTTGGTAAGAATATTTCTGACACAACCTCCAGTCAGTTTCCTACCTGAAACAACAAACAACGTTTCTTTCTGCACTACCTGGGGAAAGCACAACCAGCAAAATATCACTTTTTATCCAATGCAATATGATTGCTTAATTAACATAACGCAAAAAAAAATTTTGTTCACATTTCTGACACTATGCCTGACATTTCATTCAGTTGTCCATTTTTCAACTGCCTGCAGTAAAATTGCTTGAAGTGTTGGCCCACTACGCGAACACAGGCAAGGAGACGCTTTCTCCATTCATTGATAGCAGTATCGATAATGTTCTGCTTCAGACTAATCCAAGCTTTATTAGTCGCTTCTTGACTTCGCAAACATTTTTAAACTTCATCTGGTAGAGACACTGCTGCAAGACAGTCAAACCTTGTAATAAACCTGCTGTTGGAGCCCACAAATTAGGATAGATGAAATCTATTGACGTTTTTCATTAATTTTGACAAGTATTATGCTTGGTCTGCTTTCCCCAGGTAGTGCAAAAGCAGATGTTGGATGAGGTGAAAACTAAAACATCTATTTAATAGCCATTTGCATCGGAAATATTTCTGCCAAATATTATTAAAATCTGCTAATCTTTATTCAAGTTACGATCGATAATGTTGGGGATGTTTTTTTCAGGTTGTCTGTTTATTTTTACACATATTTCGCTTAATCTGCTTTCCCTAGGTAGTGCAGAAGCATGCATTGGGTGAGGAGGGAAACTGAACGGTCATTTAATGGCAAGTTGTGTCAGGAATATTTGTATCAAAAATTATTAAAATCTCTTAATTGGTTTTCAAGTTACAGTCGAAAATGTCGGGGATGTTTTTTGAGACACAGTGTAGTTCTTGACAGTAGCATTTCTGATGAAACGGAAAGCATGAAGCTGACATTCTGTTTTCTGAGCGGTAACATACTAAGCTTCTTGTACTAACAGCGAATGGCACCTGTTTCTAAGGAAACTAGTGAAATGACCAGCCCCTCCAATCTGCGTTTTTCTGCGAACAGAAGCCTACCCGTGTGAAGTCACGTCGTGCTTCAATCAAATCAACCGAGCTCTCTGTTTCTCTCGTCGGAATACGCTACCGACTTAACTAAGAATCGCAAAATATTTTTCTGTAGCGTAGTCTGTCTGTCGTGTGTCGTCTGTCACATTTCTGCCTGCCAAAACCTTTTGATTGCTTTAGATGTCATTTGATAGGTGGGCCCTACACTAGGGGTTCTAATTTTCAATGACACGTCGGGTCAAATGAAGTCCCTGATTCTGCAGCGAAGGGGAGATTTGGGGGTTGAAAGTTTAAAACCTCCAGCCAAAGCACGCATTTACTTATTTAGTATTTACGATTAACTAGGTGGCAGCATTGATGAGCGCAATTCCGCGCGTTAGCAAATTACTTTGGCTATTTGTCATTATTATTACCTGACTGGTGAGTCGCCCGACCGGCATTGCCCCACATGTTGCGATGACGTCCCTTGGACTCCGTGTCGATCGTGACGTCTGCCGAGAAGTCGCTGGCGTGGGGCTGGTTGCTGCTGACCCGGGCCGCGGTCGAACATTGTCGCTGCGACTGGTAAACGCTGCACGACCTCATCGTGGCTCGGAAACCGTCGCGTTGCAGTCGCAGTCGGGTCGCGTCGTCCATGCACGCCTGGCACAGGGTCATCGTGAAGGCGGCCCTGTACTTGCGTGACAGCACGTTGTACAGGATAGGATTAACGGTCGTACTCACGAAGTACAGCACGCCTGCGCCGTACAACAATGTAACAATGTATCGCCTTGCACTGCAGTTCTCAACGATTAGCAAGAGACCACGACTCTGTAATATCTGCCATTTGCTCAAAATTCACGATCCTGTACGTAGGGGCATTGTGCCATTTCCAGACATAGTTGTTCCCTGATAATGACCTCTGCGTTGGATATCCCTTCCCGAAAAAGCTATAAGCTAAATAATGCACACTTTCTGATCCTATAGGCTATAACAGCCTGGCCTATCTGTACGAGAAGCCTACCTTTATCTGAGATAAACAATATTAGACCTATCTATGCAACGAATTTAAAACAATGCAAAGTACAGTATTGTAAATCACAGAGTGCATGCCTCTCAGTTTAAAAACTTTTTTGTCATAACTGCGCCAACTGTTGACTAAATTTTATTTTTTTGCGTTCATGTATGCTGTTTTTTAGGCCCTACTTATTTTTGACTTAGATGGGAGTAAACATAACTTTCTACAATCTGGCGTTCAAGTTACAGTCTGCAGCTAATAAGAAATCCAAAAATTTTACCAAAGTAGCAGGTTAGTGCAGTCTTTATGTGACAATAGCATTTCACCGAAGCTGCAGAACTACTGCACGTACACTGTATATTTGCCTTAGGTGTTAACTATAACTATATGCTAAATATTGACAATAGGCTTATGGATATTGTGCAGAAGCTACTCTATACCGGATATGTAGAAGAGGTGGCTCTGCAGTTCCAGCCAGAGCGGAGTCCACTGATCTTCCCGGATGTAGATTGTCATAAGTCGCTGAGCGTGGAACGGTGCCCAACAGATGAAGAACGCTACCACTACCGCCACTGCAACCATACCACACCAACCAACATAACCAGTAGCCTACATCAATATATATAACCTGTCAGCTAGGTCAACTCAGCCTTCCATCCCTCTGGGGTAGATAAATCGAGTACCAGCAGGGTGCGCTCACCTGTGTCGGGTGCACATCTGTGATTTCATGATATGGCTGGTGACGCTCCGCAGCTCTGAGATGCGTTATCAAAATTAGACATGTTAACATTTACATCACAGTGCAACGGTATAACAATACTTGGTGTGACACGTCCGCAAATGTTTTTTGACAAATTCTGGAATTATTTAACGTTCGTAGACACAACAAAGTACACAGCTACACACCAATCACGCGCAAACAACTAGCCATATAAAACGCAGCCAGAAGTGTTCGCCTATTTCGCGCTGAACAATATTCACTGTCTTGAAAGTAAATAGGCTACGGTTAACGCTGAAACGAATGGCCCAGTTTCAGTATTTCAGTTTATAAAACAGAACTGCGTTTATAAAACAATCGCAATGTAATCGTCTGTCCAATGCAATGCATAGCATTAGACAGGGTATAAAATCACCTGAGCGTCCGTCCGTGCGTCCGTGCGTGCGTCCAACTTTTGAGACGCCATATCTCCATAACAGTGCAAGATATAGGTCACAATGGACGACCCATAGGAAGTCGTAGAGAGATAGCTTTATTCAATTTCAATTCAACCGTGCGGTCACAGCCCCGGCGCCAGGGGGGAAACTTTGGGGTTAAGCCTCCCCAGCTCAGTCGCCAAGCCCTTCTCTCCAAAAAAAGCCAGAGCGTCCAGCAAAAAATTTGTTAATAGCCAATGTATGGACAAACTAGATATAACACTGTTTCAGGAAATACTTTCTGTTAGGCCATGATCCCCTTTTTCAAGATATCTTAAAGTTAACTTCGACAGTTTTGGAGCAGGACATTTTTCAGGCTAGAATGATGTCTTCGGTACTTTGGAAACAATGTCAACGGTGGTATAGCGTTATGTAATTTAGTTTAACGTTTCTGTAGAGCTGGCGCTATGTTAATCAATTTCAGCAAATTGTTATTTTTGCTTTGCATTCGCTAGTCACTGACGCACCGTGTTGCTTTATTAGACGTTCCGCAGTTTAGCAAGGCTCATACTGTGCAAGGGCAGCGCTAGTAACTTAATCTGAGTCTGCGGCAACGTAGAGGCAAGGGCTAGGGTACAGTCAGGCAATGATTTTTATGTGTAGGCCAAATGTCTACCTTATTCAAATGTGTAGCGGCGTCCAAAGGCAACCCCTCTTCGGAGTATCAGGAGGAGGGCAAAGCCCCCCGTCCCCTGAAGCCGAAACACTTTTTGTTTTTGGACATTTAATGGAAACCGCACATTTGCCTGCTTTTTAATTTTGAAAAGGCAAAAGAATCACAGATATCTCTATTGTCTTACAAAAATGATGTTTAACAAATCACATATTGGCAATGTGTATGGTTAGCAGAGCGCTCTTCGTCACCATGAAAAGTTTTCCTGGGGGTAACCAATAACCAAGGGGCAAGGGCAAAAGCACAGAGAGCAGCTACCCTTGCTTCTCCTCTGGCACCGCCCATGATACTGTCGAGGAAAAAAAGTTTTGCTATCAAGCTTTTTCCCTTTCCTAATGCTATGCACCATTCTTTATGTCAAATGTTTTTTGTTGAGTTGTGACGTCAATATGAAGCCGTGTGAAACACAGGTGCTCCAGATTGTTACATTACACGGTGGTTATTTGTATCAGATTGCTCACTTTTGCATCATCAATTTGACGGAGGGTGCCACGTGGTTTAATAATTTTGTGGTATTAAATATTTCACGGTAAAAATAGCAAATAACAAAATAGCTGACTGATGAGCTTAAAATACGTCTAATTAATGAGTAAATGCCATTTGATCAGTTGATCACTGATTCCGCCAACATCCAGTGGCCTTGCATCTAAGCAATTGTCTTTTTGTATGCAGGACACACTTTGAGCGTAAATTCTGATAATTTACCAAATGAGTGGTTACATATGTTTATAATTCTGATAAATAATTCACATTTAAGTGCTTTTGTGCTGAATTAAGTTATTACAACGTTTACTTGAGACAGCAACTCAGCGTTATGCAACAATTTGGAGCATCTATGATTTACAAAGTAGTGCATTGACAGAAATTCGGTGAGGAGTAAATTGAGTACATCTTACATAAATATATCGCTTTAACCATATTTGTCCCGAAAATTATCGAAGTTTGTTGAAATTTAACAAAGTTATGACAGAAAAAAATTTGACTGTTTTTTTTCTGAGACACGGTGTATACAGTAAGCTACTGCAAATTTGTATTGTGTTTTGTTATACTGGTATGTTGACAAATTGCGTCATGCGAGAAATTATTTGCTGCTAGTAGCTGCACTGAATCTTACTGCTATTTAATAGGCTTAACTCAGTGTCAGTTAAACCTATTTTCATAATTAAAAATGAACAATACAACTTAGGAATAAACTGCTTATTACTTAAACAACACTTAATAGGCTTTAAAAGAGCAGGAAAATCTAAAACATGCATGAAATAAATGCGTAATGTATGACAAACATGCAGGTTGGTGGCTTGGCGTAGCGGTAACGTGTTTCATCCGATCAACGAAGTTACTCTACGCCGGGCCGGGTTGGTACTGTGATGGGTGACTGCCTGCGGGCAGGTAAACCATATCGGTATGTAACCAGCCGCCTAGGTCAACTCAGCCTTTCATCCCTCCGGGGTGGGCTGGGGTTAAGGCAAGGCGGGTTCACTTGTGTCGAGTGGCAGGTAACACTGTGTGCTCCCATACGACAGGTGACGCTCCGTAGCTCTGAGATGGCTTTCCCATTAAGAGCTATATCATCACCTTTCACCAATTTTTAAGTATTTAAATAAGAAACACATACACAGCTTATTACAACGTAAAGATATGACATGACAAATACCAAAGGGGAATAGGCCTACAAATGTTTTACGCACTCTGGGCATTTGCTCACTAATGAAATTTAGTTTGCTAATAATTTAAGCAAATGTGTCAACTACAATAAGTGATATACCAAATTCACTATCGACTTTTGCGTCTACTTTACCATCTTTATTTCATCTTTAACATTTGTTTAAAACTGGCAACTAGGCCTAGTGCAGTTAGGCATTATGCCTAACTGCATTATGTGGATACGTTTCTCTGGCTACTGTGCTACAAGTCGCATGTACAGCAAAGAAGATGACTTAGATGAAATAGGTCTACAACGATAAGGGTCAAGGGGTGGGAAGGGATAGGGGCACTTTAGGAGATGTTCTTGCTGGATTTTAAAATAAATGTCCCATCTTTTTTTACACTAAGACTGTCCTTACCTATTAACTAAAGATTCCTTGTAGACTGTAACAAATGATTACGTTTTACAAGTGAAACACTGCAGTTTGTTGATATTTAAACGACATAATAAGCCTCACACCCCTCGTGCAGAAACACGCCTCGATACTCTCGCGCCAAAAAAACTGAAATCTGCATGTGGCCTATAAATTCGTTTCTGTGATGGTTTCAAAAGTGCTTCTCGAAGTTCTTGATAGAATTTTCAGTAAGCGTTTTTAATATAGAAAACGTTCACAAATTTAAAAAAAAATAAAAACGAAAAACGTAGCTTAAGTGTAAAAACTGCACGAAACTGCAGGAACGTAGCGAAAATGCTAAGCCACCGTCGCCGCGAAAATCGCGGCTAAGCCGGGACCTTAGCCGCGAAAATGCTAAGCCGGCCGTGAAATTCACGGCTAGCCTGCTTAGGGGTCTAGGAAGTCGCCCACCGCAAATCGAATGGTCACGTGACCGATGACGTCACGTAACCCCATAAGGTCAAGGTCGTGACCCCATTATCTTTGAGGCGCCATATCTCCATAACGGTGCAAGATAGGCGCATGGTCACAATGGACCGTTTATAGTAAAGCGCTGATGACGACTGACGAATCGAATGATCAAGTGACTGACAACGCAGCGAAGGATGACAATAACATTGCTGCTGTACAAGTTGAAACTATATATTTTGATTTTTTATTAGTTTAAACAACTCACTGATTATATTTATACGGATATAATATTATACTGTGAATTATCGAAATGCATTGGACAGACTCCGTGTTCATATGAACATTACCTTGTAACAACCACATAACAGTAAAGTAAAACTACACGTAATAAATTAGTTTAGGAGAAAAGTTTAGGGGGTTAACTTGACTTCAATCCCTCCTTTCCGTAGACATTCGCCGTCGAAGTTTGAAGTCGTCTGAAATATGGCCAAATTTTGCATTTTTTGGCCCCCTAAAATTTTTTGAGAAAGGATTTTCAAAATTTTGGACAGGGATTATAAAACCGAACATACTACCGATCACGGTGCAAAATTTCGCGGCGATCGGCCGACGAAGCTCAGAGATCTCGCAACGAGAAAAAAAATTTAAAAAACGCCATCAAAATATAAGTTCGCTCCGAAAACTATCGTTTCCGAGCGGACTAGAAAACATTAGATGCAACGAGGCTGGAACTAGCATCAGTTTTAACGCGAATCTGGTGCGTTGACGCATTGAATTATTTCGTTAACGTGACTAAATGCTTCTGACGTCTTCCAGCGGTTTTGCGCGATGCACCTCGACCTCAAACTATCGATTTCCGTCACCAACAATGTAGCGAAGAAATGCTTTTTGGGGGGGGGGGAATTCATACACTCTTGAATCTCGTAAGGCCGAAATTTGAAGCAGAGGGCCGACTCGTGGAGAAAGGGCTCGCTGCCCATCAGCCAGCGATATGGGAAGCACTCCAAACTCCCCTAGCGGGTTTGGGGCGGTTTCTCGACCGTGAATGCATTTTGGACGCATCAAGCACAGAAAACGCGGCTAGTGCTGCAAATGTCGATTAGTTCCCACAAAACTGCTAAAAGCTGCTGAAAAAAACGTAGCTATTCATTTAGGGGTGCACTCCCACGTTGTGTTGTTTACAGCACTGCATGTACGTGCTGTCAGAAAACGACATTGCCGAATTACTGTTTGTCAACTAAAAAACCACACTGTTTTCGGTCTCGCTGGACGCGCTGCAGACGACGACCCAACTTCATACGTTTTGACGTATACTCACAGTGCAGCGTCTTACCACAAACAGACATGTCTCATGCCCGTGATCTCATTTATTAAAGTTCTTATCAAACGTCCTTTTTAAAAGACAGATCGTTTTTCAATAATTTTCTTTTTCGATCGGACGTCGACCGTAAACTATAGCCGCTATAGGACTACTGTGAGATATTGCTGCTCTAAATCACAGTAGGCCCTATAGCAATATTCAGGCCGCAGAATCCCAGCAGAATTAAGCCAGTGCAAAGGCTTTGTTGTACCTGCCAGCAAATTAATGGTGAGCACGTGTTGGAAATCTGTCTTCTATATACAGCATGGCTTGAACGTTACTGCTATAAACAACACAACGCAAATACAAACGAACAACATCCGAGTTCGTTGCACTATCAGTCACTGCCGCCAATTATTCAATGAAACCAATAAATTGCAGGTAATTTGCCAAAGACCACCCGCTTTGACGATAACAGAAAAGAAGCTCATGGTTATTGGCAAAGTTAGTTTAAAAAAACTGTAGGCTACAGTAAACCAGAAGACGTCTTGATCGTTCAAAGAGATTTTTAGTATGAATCTATCTCACAATAAAAGATTATTATGCAGTTACAACCTACTGTGTCTGACTTCAAAAGTCAAAAAGTTCTTCTCCAACTGCTGCAACCGAGACGCTAATTTCCGTTTTTTTAGACGTCACAGGCGACATTGCAAGATCACGGATAAGGGGCTATAGTGCAAAGCGTGGTGTGCCTGCTTAGGCCTACGTCCCAGCTATCGCAGAATCACGTCGTTGATCGAACACAACACACTAACCACTACCATCAATCACACAAGCCTAAGTACGTCAATAAGTCGATTGCTGGAGAGAGCGTCGAAGATATCAGGCGGAGTTGCATCGGTGCGACGACGCAGTTTGCGGCAGTAACGATGCTGTTGAAACGAAACGCGAAGGAGTAGTAACAGCTGACGCCGTCTCCATAACTACATCAGCAGCAGCAGCAGCAGCCGCGGCGTGCAACTGACATATTGAAAGAATCGACTCGCCGTTTGTTCGTCTTACTGCCAGGGCTGGAAAATTGGTCTGAAAAAACGTACGTTTAAAAAACAGTAAAAAACCCTAAACTTCAAATTTTTCGATTTTAATGGTTTTCTTTGTTGTGAAATTCATCACATATCATATATTATTTTATATTTTAATCGTGATTTTTGTGTTGCGACATCAATGGCGTCTTTATGTCGTTCACTTATAAGAAAGTGTATAAAATGTTTTCCTGGGGTCGCAATTTTGAGTAAGATGTTTACTAGACACTAAATCACCAAAACTTTAAAAAAAAACTTTTAAACCTTAAAAACACTGTAAAAACATTAATTTTTTTAAAAAAAAGGTAAAGGTAAAGGTTGTCAATTTGTATATAGCGCATCGTCGCGAACACGGCTCTAATGCGTTTTCGTCACTGACCAGAGCCGCTGGCCGCACAGCCACCGCGTGCAGCCTGCAGACACAGGCTGGCGCAGCGGCCGGCCAGGCAGCCCCAGTCAGCTGTAGGCTGCTAAGGTCCTTACCTTTCGTAACCCATATAAGTGGGCTACTACTCATTTGACCGACCCCACAGGGATGGCAGGCTGAGTTGGCTGACTGATAGCGGACGCTTTCCCCACAAAGTGGTCAAACGGCCATCCATTGGTCCAGCGGAAAGTTCTCCGGCCTAGGTTTTTTCACCTCTGCTTTCTGCTTGTGCTGCTCGTCACGCGCTGCAGTGGCGCCATGGAAAGACGGACGGCCGCATTCTGTGATCTCTGAGTTCAGTGCCAGCAGCACCGTGGTTATATTAAAGCTACTGAATGACCCACTTCGTTCTTTTATCTATCACCACAGTGTCTGCGGTGGCATAACTGCCCGTGATCGCATTCCAGTCAAGAGTGACGACTGAAACGCGGCTTGCGCCTGTTTGTCACAAGCACGTCCCACGATGCAGAACACACTGTGGAGCACAGTCATAAAATGAGTGCGTATCAACATAGTTTAGAGTTTACTAAATATGCCTCGCTATACGTTCGCATAATAGTCCGTGATGAAACGTATAGGCCTACGTAATACATGTTTTACAAATGGTTTACGTTTTTTAACTTGTTATGCAGATGTCCCGTCTCTGCTATTGCAGAGGCGTCTGTGTGTTTTGTGTGTCCGTATGTTACAATGTTCCACTGTCTTAAAACGACGAGCGCAAAAATGGTGAAATCGTCACTTGCAGTTCCTTTTATTTCGCACGTAACCACGCTAAAATAGTAAATTATTCAAAGATATTTTATGCTAACAGTGCAGGTTAGTCCTAGTTTGCGGTAAGCGCCTGAGCCGCTCAAGTAAGTAAGAACGTGTGCGTCAGATGACGGAGGCGAAATTCGCATTATCCTTCTCCTACTGGCAAGGCTTATGCTACAGCTATATTTGTCATCACACAAGCCGGTGACCTTTTAAGCTGAAAATTGGTTATTACATGCCTGAGAAAACGTTCGCGCCGATTTTGGTTTTTCTACGCATTTGTGTTTTCAAGTCTGGAGCCCGTACCGGCCAAAAGAACAGACAGACAGACAGACAGACAAACAGACGGGCAAAGCGGATAATGCGGCCTATAGGGAAAGTCCGTATAATGCGATCAGATGATGATTGATGGCAGACTGAGTCCGTATTACAGT
>Ga0209671_1000614_pt1 | contig 24942 bp, 14 predicted proteins | sample WorMetHERISLAND2_2_FD_187401 | JGI IMG/M metagenome (GOLD analysis project Ga0209671, IMG submission 187401) | Marine gutless worms symbiont microbial communities from Max Planck institute for Marine Microbiology, Germany - Olavius geniculatus... | ecosystem: Host-associated > Annelida >... | reverse complement strand
GGCCAAAAATCGCAAATTTTGCCCACCCCATCTCATTTAGCGCCCTCGTTCGGGGTGACCCCCTTCGAATTTATGGAAAAGCTTTACGGTTCCTGAAACTAGAATTTTCCAGGCAGCCGACGGTGAAGATTTGGTGATCCTAGCTTGCACCGTTTTTGACTGATCCACCCGTGTGACGGACAGACGGACGGACAGACAGACAGACAGACAGACGGACAGAATTGCGATGGCTAAGACGCGCTGAAAGCAGTAACTGCTTTCGCGCGTAAAAACTAAAAAAAGTTTCAGAAAAAAAAGAGAAAAAGACTAGAGCTGACCAGGAAGATTTCGACGGCGCCAATGATGTACATGGACGAGGCGACGGTCGTGCCGAGGTAGAACAGTATGCCGACTGCGCCACCAAACTCTGGTCCGAGCGCTCGTGAAATCATGAAATACGAGCCACCTCCCGCCACGACACCGTTCGTAGCCACCGCACTCATTGACATCGACGTCGTCATCGTCTGCGTCACCAATGACGTCATTATTCACCCACACAGCACGCTTCATCAAGCCGCATTACGTCCACTGCCCGTCCGTCTGTCCGGCTGTCTCATAGGAGCTCTTATAGTAACTCGAAAGCAACAAAACGTAGAAAAATCGCAATAGGTTTAAACGTTCCCCAGCATGTCAATTCTCAGTTTGAAAGCTCTAACGTACATGTCGGCCGACGTCATAACTCAGAAATGACGCACATCTAGCGTAAAAAGTTTATTTACCGGGGAGGGGAGAGAAATAGGAAAAAGATGGGAGAGAGCGGAAATCGCACGTCCGCCGGCTCAGAAGTGTCCGACGGCTAAAGCGCTGACTGCAAACTACTCCCAACAGTTGTTAGGCTTTATTTACTGTCAGGTGGGGGCCTGAATCGTTTGGCAGATGGACGGACAACAAACAGAGTAAAAGGATACAAAATCTGTGAGATGTTTTGCTAAAACGAGAGCAACTAAACAAACATTAAAAATAAAAAAAAGAGTGAAATGAAGCGTTTCAGTTTACTGAGACAGAGACAGAGACAGCACTCTGCACTCGCTGGCGAGCTGCTTAACGCTGACTTAGTACTGCACTCCTCCAGTAAGCAGTGTGTTTAAATTAACAATGAATGCATCCTACGTTAAGCTGATTGTTTTCCAAATGGCGGTTGTGTCCACTAATTGCTAACTTACTCTGCGCAAGAGCAGGTGTCTTTGGCAGTAAATAGAAAGCGAAAAGCGCAGCACGTGCTGGCCGCCAGCCGTACGTATTAGATCTTCCCCAGCAGCGCAAAATAATGATAGCTATGCAGCCATATTCTGCAAAATTGACGTCTAATCCATATGAATTTATATCCAACTTCTGAGCTATCAGACGATCTGTTGATCACTTGCTCACTCACATAGTCTTGTAACTACTAAAAGCATTTTCTACTTTCTAGCTTAACTGATGTGGTGTGAAAACTTTGAAGCAACTGCCTGCAAATATTCTGTCGAACACATTAAACGAGAAACGACGTCTGTACTCTGTATAATATCTCTATCCTTATACTATCCCTATTTTCAGTAACTTTATACTTTAAGCGGGAAATTCATCTCAGAGCTACGGAACGGAACAATATCTGCCACACAGTGTGTCCTGCCGTCCGTCCAACACAGGTGAACGTGTCTCGCCTCAAACCCAGCCAGACAGACCGGTACTCGATTTATCTACCCCAGAGAAACGAAATGCTTAGTTGACTATACCAAGAGAGTTTATCTGTAAGGCTACCTGAAGGCAACCGACCGAGAGTGGAACTAACGACCTCGCGATCACAAGTCCAACGTCCTGACCTAACCCGCTACACTACTAGCTCATCACGTTTGAATAGATCGGTTTCAATCGTTTACAAATACAATTTATTGTAGAAAAAGTTGTGATCGATGCATTGTTGATAAATAATGTGTGGGTCGTATAATCAATAGAGTCCAAATTAATACTGACGCAAGCGCAGCACATGAAGACGATAATGAACGACTGAAACCAGCCGGCTGTACCGACGATCCAGACCAGACGAATAAACAGCAGCACTCCGAAGATGTTCTGAATGCACGGGAAATAGACTCCAAGCACGGTTCCCAGCTAAAGACAACACAATACGATATGACAGTATTGCTTAATTTAACGCAGTGTCGACGAATAACAGACAGCAAAGCTGAAAACCGCTTGATTTCCCATGCGGATATAAACAAAAAAAAATAACTACACTATAGTTGTGAGTTTTCTATGATTAAGTTAGGCAGACAGAAACCGATTTTTTACCTTTGCGTTCGGAAATAAACCGTGAAAATGGCATAAGTTCTACCACCTCGTCGCGCTTAAAGAATCTACTGCCACCCAACCTTGCGAAATTTGAATGTCGAACCGTGCACCGTTTCACTCAGACCATGCAGAACAATCTTTTAACTATAAACTGTCAATTTCCGTTTTCGGCAGCACTGTAGCGCGCATTTCTTTTAAGCAGATTTATTTCTGGTCACATCTACTTCTGCGATTGCCGATGAAATTATATTTTTGGACGGTCGTTTATTTTGAACACTAGCTGTAAATTAATCTGCGTAGCCATAGAAAGGAGACATCTGACAGATAATCACTGCAAACAAACTCTTCTGCGCCATTCGAATCGAGTAACTGCTACAAACGTACACGAATAGCTAAACACTCAAATTTCGCACGATAGTGCAGCAACATCTTTGAGATTCAAGGAATTCCATTGCAATTTTGTTCTTTAGTCAATATTTGAATACAACGGTGAAAAAATTAAGTTAATCAAAAACTGCCATAATTACCTTAAAACAAAAGGCAATTATCTTCTGTCAAAAAATCCAGAAAGAAACCGAACAAGTGAAAAATGCAAACGACCGAAAGTCTGGGATACCAAAACACTGGCTTGGTGCGCGGGAGGAGAGGGGCAATGGCTGCATTATAGTGTGATCGCGACTGGTGATTGATCGATTGAAATATAACGTGAGTTTACTGACAACTGCAACTGACTGAGCAGTAATGAATATCCGTCTGCACTGGTCGATTTGTTAGTCGCTAACAGTCGGTCTGCAGTCACGTAGTTGCGCATCCTCGCACTAGACAACGTTTTCTCTATAACTCCCTTTCCCCCTCTCTCTCCTTCCTTTTCGCGTTATTCACCTTTCTTCCATGCACAATGCACATTCCCTCCAGGCTACATCCTCATGCCTTATGTATATCTTTCCCCTTCGTTCTTTTCCGTAACCAATTAAAAAGGTCCTTTATTGCTCTCCCCAAGCAGTACATATTTCGAACAAAGCACAAATTGCAAATAAGTAAAAAATACAATAAAAATGAAAAAGCGGTATCGCTTTTATCGCCAACAGTGTACATTGCAGCATTAATGTCATATTTGATAATACTGTTACGTTATGTCGTATCTGTAGCATTTGTAGCCTATTTCGAGTGACCATTTTCCCATCAGAAGCTCATTTATCTGTAAATAAAACGCATCCACTACGGTCGGGCGTCTGTCGTGACAGGCTGCGGATTAAAGCTTTGCGCCAAGAGATGCCAGGCGACGAGTGAGCTGTCACTCACTTTAGTCCCCATGCAATCAATCACGCCATGCAACAGAATCGGCCGATCAATCGCCTGCACGCTACGGGCATAGATAGACGCAGCCAGCGGCTGGTGATGCTTCAATTTCGTTCCAGCCCGTCTCTTCCGTGACACGAAGCGACAGCCGATATCCGGGAATGCGAAAATAAACGAGACGAGAGCCCGTGCTGTTAATCGAAATCGACTTCTGGCCTCTTGGCCTTTAGTGCCCCTATATATCTGCACCAGCACCTGACGTGCCGACAAATTCGCTCGAGAATTTGTAGTTTAATTGGACTATAATAGCATCACAGCTGCGTGTCGCGTACTACGCAAAGTTTCGTTTGCTGTCAATTAATGTCGTGAGTTCTACAAAAATTTCGCCGACAACAGAATAGTAGCAACTAGCAACAATAACAACTGAACAACAACTAACGAGAAACGCGTACTCGACGACAGATTAGATGTGAGTTGCCTTGGAAGTATGCGAAAAGTCGTAAACTATTGCTGTCTCATTAAAATGGATTATGGCGTGACATCATCGGGGCCGTTATCACACTGTCGCGCCATAATCCATTTTAATGAGATAGCAAATATCGGCTATCATTTTGAAATCACCCTTAACCAAACTTTGGGCTCCAGCTTGGTGAAAAAGGGACGTTTTAGACATATTCTATTCACAAGTACTAAAATGACAGACAGACAGACATACACACAAACGCGCATTTCGAGATTCGCACTGTGCATCCAATTATTTCAGAGAAGACGGTCATGCACTTGCCTTTTTGGGCGCCGCTTTCTTCTTCTTTTTCTTCTTCTTGACGGTGGCGCCGCCGGCGGCGACCTCTGGGGAGTCGATTGGCGGCGGTTCATCAGCGGGTGACTCTTGTTCAACGTTAGGCACGATGCCTCCCTCGTAGTGAGCCAGCTTGTTGATGACGCGAGACACGAACGGCCTTTCTGCTACGTCCTCCTGTGTACAACACCGTGTTCAATTTGCCATTCCTGTCTTGCTGCGAACTGTCCATTTTCTACCGTCATTTCGACTAATTATATAGCTTTAATGTTCAGCTGGTAAGACACTCATGGGCAATTTGTCTTTCGACCACCCGTCTAGTAAACGTTCTCTTTCTCTCATTTTCACGTCATCATCATCATACTCTCAACAGCAGCAGCAGCAGCGGCGGCGGCAGCGAAGCAGTAACGGGAGTTTATAACTGCTCAATCTACGTCGGCGCTACAGGGACAGAGGCAAACAAATCTGACTGACTCAGCGTGCATTTGAGTTACTGTTACTAGGCCTATATTGAATGATATATTTTTTTCAAAAATTTTTGCATGTCATACTGCGGCTACGACACAATCTATTATTACTGCACTCAAACTATAGTTAGCCTACACACAACACAAGCATTTCTTGTCTAGTCTTTTTAATACGCTCCATAAAAGTTAATGTACGACAATGACGACGATGACGATGATGATGACGATAGCAATAATAATAATAATAAAAATGACAATTTTTATGGCACTATTATCATGGCACGGCTACTGCGCGTGTCCACGTGCGGTTTATCTGATGAATAAAGCGCAGCGATGTTGGTAATGATGACGACGCTATACTGTGCTGAAAAGTACAGCATAAGTCTGGTAACAGTTTTTGAAAACATTAAACACTATTTTATGTAGAAGTTAAACTAGTAGTTAATGCAGTTCACACTGATATTTAACTGTCTGCGTTTGACATATATACAAAAAATCTAAATGTTTTGCAAAACGTAGGCCTATATCTTAAATTTTGTGTCAGTTTGATTTCAGTTCCTGGTGTACTAAACAAATTAACAGTTTTTACGCATTCTGTGCTGCACTTCGTTACCAGTTTTGTTCTCCGTCTACTGTCGGAGTCTTTACTTTTTTGTGTTATTATAATCTACCTTTAGTGATGAATGACGTACCTCATACAGTGCCATGTTTTTTCCGCCCGGACTAGAAGCCATCAAAACGTCGTCTTCAGCAGCCACGCACGTCTCCACTGCATCAACATCCAACACATGCAGCGAATTATTCATAACGCAAACATGCTAAAGCATATCCAAAAACATGGAAAATGTTTAAATCAAGAAAACGATGATTTGGGCGAAATTAATCCTGTGTTGCAGATATTGTTGCCATGCATTTGGCAGCAAAATTCATATCGTATAGCTGAAGGCAACGTTGTCTTACATGACTGAGACAGGCAACCAAGAGGCCAGTGCGTACTGGCCTAAGATTCACCTATTTCCAGAACAGGCATCGTCATATTACTGCGTGTGGCGTTAAGACAAACTGTCAGATGCGTCTGGTGCTGAAACACAATCACTAGAAGCAATCGTCCGCTGTCTCCAATGGTTACGCATGCAAGCAGCCTTCGTTCATCACGGTCGCATCTTCATGCGCACAGAACGAGAAAAGGTCAAAGACAGAGCCGACGCAACAAACTGTAGAGGGGGAGAGAGAGAACGAGAGTGACGGATGGTCGCCGGTGGAATCTCTATTCAGTAATTGCTGACGCTATCTATCTATTCGACTCGAAGTACAAGCACAGCCTGTCATCGCCGAAGAGAAGATACTCGCTCCGTTTTCACAACATCAACCAGTTGACTACAGAGAATTATGATGCTGATGATGATGACGACGACGACGATAATAATAATACTGCAATCTATCTAAACTTTCGTACATTAAAATCACTTATAACTGCAGTTGATAAAGCACTGCTCATGCAGCCCCAAGCAATATGCAGTGGAATCATCCAAAAAACACTCGCCGCTGGTGGATATAACTTTGACCTGTCAATGCAACTAATCAAACGACACAAGATAAAGTCAGTAGGCTCCTGTACGCTGTAGGTCCCTAGTCGTTGGAGTTAGTCATAATAGTATATAACATTCGCACGACGATAATTGAGTGCGTCATTTCCACAGTGGCTGGTTTACTTATTCTGGGTGTAAAATGAGCATAATCGGTTCATATGATGATACGAATGCAACGGTCGAAAAAGCTCCCTCATTACCGGGTACCAGCAATTTGCGATGCTGAGACGCAGGTTTTTTTAAATAACGCACTTAGCAGGAAATTTGCAATAAATTGATATTATTAAAAACATTCGCAATTCATTACGATATCAACATTCATCATCATCATCATCATTTAATTCATACCAGACGAAGTTACAAACATAAAATCAATAACATAGTGCATGTGGTCTGATAAAGGAGACAAAGGGCAAGCCTCTAATATGTGCCCTGTTAAAAAAGAAAAAAAAATAGGCAATACATAGAACAAATACAAATAAAACTAATACCTATCACAATCAAACTATAGGCAGTTCAAGCTTTGGGGATATAGGTATTCAGTTTGCGATCAGTGATAGGACAGCCAGACTGTGACTATATAAAGGTTAAAGGTTAATGGGATGCGCATCTCAGAGCTACAGACCGTCACCTGCCACCTCACTGAGCGATGAAGCGACGACGAATCAACCGAAAAACGAGCGTCAGTTGCTGACTGGATACCAGTCAATCACGGATAACAATAGTTTGGTCGGGTGTGGGACCTACAATCGAGAGGTCGTGAGTTCCACTTCCGATCGGGTCGCTATCAAGTCGTTACTACTTGAACGGTAAACCATCTCGGTATATAGCTAACATCAAGGTCAACTCAGCCTTCCATCCCTTCGGGGTAGCCGAGTCGAGTACTGGCTTGTTTGGCTGAGGTTAAGGCGGGGGCGCGTTCACCAGTATCGAGTGGCAGGTAACACTGTGTGATCGCATTCGCATATGGTAGGTGTCGCTCCGCAGCTCTGTGATGGATTTTCCATAAGGACCTATACACGACATTTGACTTTCTGACAAACAAGACAGAGCGACTATCTGTCTTAATGACCGGTGTCCTCAGTAGGTCAGTACGTCAGCGGGCGTACATGTAGGTCGTCTGCCACACACCATGAAATATTCACTGCGCCATTAGCAGAACTGACCGAGTACCGACTCACCTGCCGACCATTCGGCAGTTTAGACCGGAGACAATAAATGCCTCCTCGGTCTTCAATCACTGTATTTACAGTTCCATTTCTGTGCGGTTCTTTAATTGTTCACGAAGACTAACGACTACTCAGGATATCTGCAAGCAACCTTGAGCAAACTGCTAACCTACCTCACTCACTCAAGCCAGTTTAGCCGCGTTTACACTCAGCAAGACCAAAAAAATAAGCCAAGCTGGGAAAAATCTGACTGCAAAAGCGTTTTTATCCTTCAAACAAATAACACATAGGCGACGCGAAGGCTACGATTATAGAATTTGTAGAGCGCAGCTGCAAGAAGCGAATTCAATTGACGACGACAACGACGACGGCGCTTGGTACGCCCGCCTACACGTCGCGAGGGTCGTGTGCCTGAAATCAAATCAGAGCCTTGCATGAACGAACGTACGTATCAACGAATTCGTCTTACAGAACGTCGGCAGCGACATATCAACGATATGGTGTGTATGGCTTGACTTAGAGCAGGACGTTCTGGTACTTAGCATTAACGGAGAAGACGCGGACCGGACAGTTCACGTGATTAGCTACGTAGCATAAGTTTAATGTTTTGCGGCATCTAAATCACTCGACAGTTTTATTTGATTGCTATAATATAAATTCAGAGTCGAAGTTATTTAATCCGATTTTTTTTGTAATGTATTTGCATGTATTTATGTTGTAATTTCTAGCATTTGTGGTGAATAAGGATTGCCCAGGCGATAATTACGGCAAATCATCTGAAGTTTCATACATTACAATCACTTATAACGGAACGCTGCACTTTATAAAAAAGCGCTCATGACTTAATGTCGTCAACGACTTATGAACGTTTGCCGCTATAGACGTAGTTTTCCCAAGCAAAGTACCAGATCGTCCAAATTCACGGAGCCCGCGGAAGATATCGGCGTGTATCGGTACAGCGACACGTGTGGACATCGACACTTCAACTTACGTACAACGTCCAGAAACGACAACAAACGACGCAACTGCGCTGCAATGCGATGCTTTCGCGATACAGCGATCATTGTAAGCACGACGATCAGAGCAGCGAGAGTCTCGGACACGATTGATTACCGCATGTGACTGATGCAACCGCTGAAGCAAGAGCATCTCAGCATAGCATCTCACAAACACAGCAAATCGTCTTCGCCGAGACGGTACAGGTATCCGTGCACTGTTCCAATCTAATGCCGCTTTGTACGAAATAAGCAAATGCAGATAATCATATATACTGTACGCCTAGATTTGGTTCTCGTCACATACGTTGCAAGTGTGTTCTAACGCTGTCTGTGCAGGTCTAGTTAGTTTACTTTGCACTTCTCTAGTCATCAGTTGGCTGCAAAAATTAAACAACAAAACAGCACTCGAGCCGTTTACTTTCCTGTCCTCTGCTCCCAGTGCACGAATCGTCCTAATTCATCCATCAATGAGACTACACGAATCGTCCCACAATCGTCGAGACAAACTGATCACCACCAGCGCGCCTACAAGCCTCAATACTAACGGCCTCGTCGTCGACCAATCGGCATACCATGAAAATTCATGCGACATTCAGACAGACAGATGGACATAGCGCAATACAAGCATCCAACGACGAGGTCCGTTCATTAGCATGCGACCTACTGCTGTATGCCGGAAGTGCCATGCATTAGCCAGCATCGCCCCGGTTTCAAAGTCGCCGCACGCTTCAGCGCAGCTCAAAAGCTATCTGCCGTTAAGTACTGTCCTGCTGAAAGAACAATAAATCATACATCAAATAATCTGTCCTGCTAATAGTGCGCTTTCATTAGTAGCCCTCGACTGGGTCCGGTGTTCGGCGAATATCACTTTATAGCATGCCGTATATAATGAATAGGCGAAACAGCATCACGTTAACGACATTATCGTCGTAGGGCATAATTATATTTGCACTCTAACGATTTTTCTGCAGTTTTCAGTGTCACACTGGGGTCTATATCGTTTTAAACGTTTTTTTTATTTTAACGCGTTTTTAAAAAATGTTTTCAAAAATTTTTACTGACAATCACTTGTACAAACGCTGTGCATTATTGACAAACATCAGCATTTTTTGAGCGTACAGGGCGACAGAACTAGAGTGAAATGAAATAAGACGAAACGAAATGACATTAAACGAACTCAAATAGGCCTACGACGTGCATGCATTTCAGTTCATATTTCGATCATTTTATTTTGTTTTGTTTCATTACAGCTCGTCGCATTTCTGTCCCTCCGAACACACTTTTATGCGGCAAAAGCAGTTTTTATGCTGCATCACTAAAAGCACCAGCAGTGGCACTGCTCAGTTACATCATCGACTCAATGTCCACTCTGATTGGCTGGCCGGCTGGTCGCTTATTACTGCAGCGCCTGCAGTTGCGGTCGCCGACAAAATACAATTTCATCATCACACCGTATCGACCGACGGCGCTTCTTGCAAGCCTTAGACGAAGACGTTCGATTTCCTCCTACCCCAACCAAACTCACCCACGACCGGCTTTCTCCCTCCCATGCTCGACGTGGCAGTAAAGCATTCTGGGTAATGTGACCTCAATATTATATCCGGCAATCCGACAGGTCCGGTGCTGGCGTCATGAATCATGGGAACGGGCTCAGCCACCCAGTGCGATATGAACAGCAGTGTATTAAAGCAGCGCGCACCTGTCTGGTGCATGGCGCTAAATACAATTTACAACTCGCTTAATGCGCGCTTATTACATGTATCTTGCAGAACATTAAGTCGAAGCGAGCAGTCATCGGGTGCTGCTATTGTTGTCAACCAACCACGGCTTTATGCTAGAATTATTGCAGAAACCAAAATAAAGACTCGCGGTAAAGTTAGTTCATGCTTAAGTACCTCATGATCCATCCAGTCAAATGTACTGGATATCGCCGCTGCAGTATCGCGTTAGTTCAAGGAAACTCACACCGGCATAGGCCTATTGCAGGATAAAAACGAAATATAGCTATTTACCGTTACTTATAAAATATGTCATCTACTTCGATTTACACATATAACATAATGGTCTGATAATAAACAGTGTACTGCTGCTAGTTTGCTAGACTTATGAATGTATTTATTATTTATTCATTTATAATACTAACTGCATGGGAAACGAGATTAGCAATTGCATGTAATTTGTAATTGAATTACGTTTCAGACAATAATTTGCCCAGCTTTGCTTTCTTGGAGAAATAATATTGCTTATTATCGCCATCACTCAAATGCAGCCACGTCGGTCAGAAGCCCTGGTGCACATGTTTCTGTGTGCGGTATGGAGCGCCGTGCTGCTGCAAATTAGCCCGGACGAAAATCGTGCGTTGCGGAAATTTGCATTGTGACAGAATATATCGCACAACAGTTGACCACGTACTGCTAGCAGTGAGATAAAGACGGCAGATACATCTCATGTTGATCTTCTTTCACCACATGACACAACTTTTATATCCTAAAAATGCGAGCATCAATTAAGCGAGATAGCGTTTGTAACCAATTTACAGTTTACACATTGTCCATTGTCAACATTGTTCATCATGCCAAACGAAACGGCATTCAGTGTAGTAGGCACACCATTCGTCGTGTAATTTTTTATTCAAAATCTTCCTCCATGCTACTCAATTTACAGCAAAACCAAAGTTAAATTGACGTTTAACTGGTTACGAAATAAGCCCAAAAGCTTTAATCAAATTTTAAAGCGCATTCATCGATCCAGATGAATCTATTTGAGATGTATACAAAGTTGATGTGGCCTAGTTTAGTCAAAAACTGCGAACAGACTGCGACAAAAATTAAGAAGCGGGAGGTTTATCTGGAGTAGACAGTGTGCTGAGCATTCGCTCGTTGTCGTTGGAAGCAATAAGAGAAAGGAAATGAGATGGATTGCACAGCGACGAGTTAACGATGACTTGAACGCACAGTAGGACGTCAGCAATATCGACGTCAATATAGCATCAATTTACCGGTACACAGCGACACCGTCGAGTTGCGGCAACTGACAACAGAACGCTCTGTTTGCACGGCAGAACAAACCGTTTGCATCATCACCGTACAGTTATCTATCCTCATTTCATTTTAACTCGTCGCGGAAAGCAAACTGTGAACAGCATTCTGTCTCGGCACCGTTTCCCGTCTCTCACCGATCTACGGCGATGACATACTGGCCTTTTCCGGCGCCGGAAACCGGTAACGGCAACAACCGGCGCCGGAAAACCGCGGGGCGCCGACGTGTCATCGCTATAACGCCACTCTCTGCCGCGCGTCGACGTGTTAGTATAGTCGTTAACAACGTGTCCATCTTTGCTTTTGCCGTCATGACTGTTGAATTATTTAGAACTGTCTACATTTGCACTGCGATTGCAGTTTCTCATTCCGCTAGGTCAGTAAAATAAACAAAAACTCGGCCAAAACACAACAGTGACTTTTCGGCATTCAAGCATCCTGTTGTAGTGCTGTAGTGCTGCTGTTGTTCGATCATCATCATTATCGTTATGGTCAATTTGGTGCAGTTTCTCAATGCGAGTCTGCTTGTGTATGGCCTTAACAATGCTTCGCTTGAATCAATAACGGAAGCTTATCCGCTGCATAGTTATGGCGTTAGCGCGTTTTATCAGTCTCGTTCTGGACAGTGGACGGTTTGATGGGCGCAAAGCGGAAGCGTTTCGATAAAGCAAGCGAACGGAACGATACGAAGATTAGCAAAATCCGACGTCGTGGATTTCGCCGCGCATTCAAGCAGCGCCTGGTCGGCAAAATGAAAAGCAGCAGCGAAAAGAATAGCAAAACTGGCTGACGGGAGACAGAGAAGGGAAAGAGGAGGGGTTTCATCGGAAAAGTCAATCGGCGTGGAAAAGGGAAGGGAACGGATGAGTGGCTGGGCGAGGGTTGCTTGGAGGATGGAGAGATATCGACCGGACTGGAGACATGTCGATCAACCATGTACCGAAATATCCTCGGTCTATCACGTGGGTGTGTACTGCTGCCGCTGTTGGTGGTCTAAATTATTACACCGCCTGCAGAATCTTGCCGTCTGAATGATAATCAGTCGGCACCGTCACACGGCGATGACACGCGAACATTAGTTATAATTAATGCGTTGTTTAAGTAGTATCTGTCGACGAGCTATTTTCTGCATGCGAAACGCGTCGCTCATCTTTCGCCTTTTATGCGTGCTGTCTTCTCTTTGACGTTTTTATTTTTCGCCGATCACATTTGCTACAATTCCCAGAAAGCGAGAATGCCAGTTTAGTAGCACAAACTGTTTTCCCGTCAGAAACACATTCAAAACTATATGTGACATCAATAAAACCAGAAACACACTATCAGTCGTAAATTTCGTATGAATCAAATCACTCTAACACTTAACTACTGTTTTTTTCAACGTATATATAAGCGTATATTGCTAGGCTGCAACGTGCGTTCCTGATTATCGTTTTACGTCAAAATGTTCTAATTCTTCGATATCAAATATAATAGCGAAATTCCGACGGAATCTTAAGCAACAAAAACGCCAAAAAAGTAAATAGTCTACTTGTTTAACTAAAAAAATCTTGCAAACAAACGACAGATTTTACATGTGAGAAATGTAATGTTCCTCCCGTAGGGCAGCGCTGATCTCCGTTTTTGGCCACCAGCTTACACTGCGAAACCACAGAAACTGGGTTAGTGCAATTATGTGCCTGTTTACGCCCCAGCTTTCGCCGATACTCATTGTGCCTACCCATGGAAGAATGGCCAGACTGAGTTGGCTTGGGTGGCTGGTTGCATACCGTGATGATTTATCTGCCTGCCAACTGTCACCCGTCCAAGTACTAATCGGACCAGGCATCCATCAACTTTGTTGATGGGCCCAAGGACATTCCCAACTAAACCAAACCGCCATAGGTGGAGCGAAACATCGCGACGTCATTATTATCATCGTCGTCGTTGTCGTCGTTGCTGTTTTTGTCGTCAACATCATCATCATCATCAAGTGCATTTTGGAAAGTGGTCAAAAGAAAGAAAGATTTGACTAGCACAGAGACAAATGTCGCATGTCACACTGAATATGTATTCATTCATTCACTTATTTGCTTGAAGTATTTCAGCACCAGTACAATATGGCATCAGGCATGACGAGCGAGACAAGGTATCGTGTGCATTGAAAGTAAATGCAACAACATACTAGTCAAATAAGTAGTCGAGCATAAAACTTAAAACACGAAGTATGTCTGAACGTGTCCGACTGCAAGAAAAAATGCTGTCAGAGGTTTGAGGAACCGACCGGAAAAGTGACGACAGGTAATTTAAATTGGGACACCGCCATCAAGAATTTGACAAGTTAAAACGGCATTTTGAAGAGGACTCACTGACGGATTCTCAAGTACTAGAGCAGGAACGTGGCTAGAGGCTGCTAATTGCGCCCACTTCTGATGTAATGTGATCGTACTAAAGAAGATGCACGCGCATCCTATGATCTTCTCACGATAGCAACGACAGTTAACAAGAAATCTGAGCTAATACTCATAACACGCGCGAAAGCCTATAGCAGTTCCTGTTCGCAGGTAATTTTGGTCTATCTCCATCCATTTCGTCGCAATTCACTCTTTTGCAACCGAAAATTACCTCAAAATCACTAAAAACCAATATTTTAGGGTTCATGATTATTAAAAGTCATCAATGTTGACATTCCTAAGAAGCTCGTCGCCAGTGCTTGTTATGATAAGCAGCATGTCTGTGCTTATCTGCAACCATTTTCACGTTAGACTAGCCAATAGCGGTAAAATAACGCCTTTTTAAGTGAGGTGCCCCTCTTATGCTCACTTGTTTGTGAAAACTTTTATCCAACGCCATGAAATATTGTCAGGGAATACTGAAAATTCTAGGCTATCATATGGTGAAAATCCGAACTCTTTATCTCACCTGGACTTGAATTGGTACCGGGTCGTGACGGACGGACAGATGAACAGACAGACAGACGGACGGACAGAATTACCATAGCTAATACGCGCTATAGCTATACTAGCTCTCGCGCGTAAAAACGGTACAAGATAAAGAAATAGACGTATAATCGATTAATCTAGTCAATTGTTCTTAAAGTTTACATTAAGACTCGATGCTTTTAGGCTATACTTCTGAAAATAGCCCAGCTAACTGCATGAGTTCCCTAAATAACGTGTCATCAAACTTTATCCACCTTAAAGGGATGATTCAGCTACGCATTTTCGGTTCTAATGTGCTAAAAGAAAGCACTTATTACCTAAATTGCCGATATAAAATCACAAATGAACTACAATTTCCAATGTCTTACCAGTTAATTTAAACGGATGTCGTCATATGTGTGGCGTCTTAAAATCCGAAGTCTTGACACCTTTTCTTCACCTTTGTCAACTAATTAAGCTGGCACCTTAAGGCAGTGAGTCAACAGAATCAATGTGTCGCGGAACAGGTCGTTTTTTAACACTGGGCTTAGGGGGAGGGCGCTAATTTCGCAGGACCTAGAAATGACGTACCAAAAAATAACAATAACTGAGAATGAAGAACCAAATGAAACACTTGGATTTGGTTTGTCACTTTCCAGGCGCTGCGTTTTCAGTCGCAACGTGCCTACACGTCGACGAATAGTCGGACTATCCATCGGTCCGTCTGGTTGGCTAAGTACCAAGATGTGCGACCGCTAACGGCGCCATCCAACTCAGTAGTTTCAGACGACGACGACCGTCTCCACGGCGAGATTTAACTTTATTGATGCGCCCACCCAACGACGCGTAACCGCCGCTAAGCCGTCGGTCGGTCGGTCGGACGGTTGGCCACCCATCAAATGGGATTAGCATAGCGACGCCGCGCCGCACCGGGCTGTCGTTCGGCTGTAGTGAACGACGATCGCACCTGGTAACACTGAGACTAGTCTGCGATGATGAACGTCGTGAGCGACACGCCAGACTGCATGCTGTGCGTACGTACGATAGTCGTACGTCTGTCGTGCGACCGACTCAAGACACCAAGTCAAATCGGTGCATGGTGCGTGTGTACGCCCGGCGCGTCTCGCGTGAATCGATACCAGGAGGCGTGCAGGAGGCGCCATTATCATCCCGCCGCCATACACGCAGGTCGAAGCGCTTGCCGTCACTCCTTGCGTCCTCAGCAGCCCCGTCCTTCCTTCCTCGCACTCTGTCTCCGTCCGTCGTCCGGCAACACGTTTCTTTTAGCGTCCAATAGCAGTAGCCACCGGGCGTGCAGGCGACCGACTGGCCGAGCCTGAATGGAGAGCCACCCGCACGAAACCAGCGTGACGAGATCTGCCGCTACCACGTCGAGTATAGCTAACGACCGAGAAGTGATAGTTTCGTTATCTTTATCACCAGGGCGCGTGCAGACGTTTAGCTGTTGCTTTCCGCGTTGCGATTGTCGCCAGAATCGTCTGTCCTGTGTCAGTTCCGCTCTGCCTTGGTTAGTCCGGTTACTGTAACGCCTACCTACTGGCACACTGTTAGTCATTATCGTCGTCTACGCACGGTCGGACGTCATGCATCACTAGGCAGCAGCATCCTGACAACCTGTATAACTCAAGTATAGTCATGCACACAGAAGATGCCACGTGAACGACGGCGCGTCTGCATATGGTAGCATCTGGCACTACGCTGTTGTCTAACGACGCTGCTTGTCGTGAGCCCCATGTCGTCACAGACAGCAAGACACGCCAGTAAGTTTCTGTAACGCTTTCTCTGCAAGTGCGTAGCCCGCGCTGTCACGCAGTCGCAGTCGTCGATCGCTAACCGGGTGTACTGTACTGTCTGTCATGGCCGCGGCGAATCAGCCACGCAGCCAGCCTCTGGGCGCCGGACGGGCGGCGGCGGTCCGAGGGCCTTCAGGCACCGCTAACTGGCGCCTAATCTGGACGCCGGTTGTCCGTCGGATTGTTTCATCAACCGGAAGAGACTCTGCGTCCTCGCGCATGCGTCGTCCGTCATATCGGACGGAATACCCTCGAGCTCGACCGACCACAGATCGACTCTTGTCTGTCCGTCTGCTGTATATTACTGGACTTAGCATAAAACGCCGGCCCGTGTGTCGATACTGGGCGGCTATGGGTTGGGTGTAAAGTAGTCCCCGGAGCCGCCGCGGCGGTTTCACGACTCGCTGCCATCAGTCGTACATTTCTTAGCTCAGACGAAATTAGTCCGCAGTGTCGTTTTTTTGCCTTCTACAAGCCAGTAGCCTTCGTATATCGACTGCTGACTGGCGAGTGGCGACCTATTTTCGGCTGGTTGGTCTATACACTCAGGAAAAAAACGAAAAAAGCGCATGCGTTCGAACTGCGGCAGACGGGACTTTTCGAAACGCAACGAAATCAATCAATAAACACTCACAAAAATAACCGGTGGTTTCCGTCGTAAAACCTTGAATAACAGGTTAATAGCATAAATATATCTGATTTTCGAAATACCCAAATTAGTAATAAAACGCTCGCTAGAACAGTGGCGTGTTGGGTTTAAAAAATCACAGTTCCGCAATTTTCCAGAATTTGATAAATATTAACAATATTCGTCAGTACGCTACTCAACTTAATAAGCTGTATAAAAAATCCATCAATTTTTGACACGCTGCAGCTATGCTGTAGAGCGTCTTTGGCATCGTCGTCGTCTGTCTGTAACGGATGTATTGTGGCTAAGCGAGTAATTAGCCATGTGTGTTGAACTAAGGCATACAAAATTTCAGCGATCTAGTGTAAGGGGAACATTTTCAAATTGGAGGTCAAATAGAGGGAGTAGAAATATATGCGTTTTAATGGAAAACTGGCTATATCTCGAAAACGGTGAAAGATACGGCCAAGGTTACTATTAATCACTAATAGGAAGTAGCATATTGCCTTTCAAATGACATAAAAATCATCGGCTTTGGATGACCTTGAAGGTCAGTACTGTATAACAGGAACTGTATTAACTGTAGCGTGTTTTTCCTAGCGACAGCTGGGCTTTCTTGTTTTGCTATTCTTGATGTTTCGGCAACCGTTGCTGCTTTCTTCGCAACCATTTTTTCTTCTCGCAGATGTCGCTAAAGTGACAAAATTATAACATGTATGGGAAAGCTGATAGAACCCTCGTCCCCTTTCAACGAGTGTTATTCGCTTGCTTAATTGTGCCGCCGCATATTTGTGCAACTGCAGTATGGGGAATAATAGGCTTACACATATGAGGTTTAAGGCTAAACACTTAGGCCTAACTTGTCATTTGACAGTCTGCCGTATTTTGCCTTTGTCTTGGAAGTTGAGTATTGACAAATGAATAGCAGAAAAGGTAAATTCGAAAATTGGAAAAATGGGCAAGAGAGTAAGGGACGCAATGTCAATTTCGAAAATTTTAAGCCAATTTCCGACTATGGTTTGTGCAGTAGGCCTACACAACTTCATCGGCGTACATAATGGTATAGCCAAAAGGTCGCTGGGTGAGCTAACTGCAGGCGACAAAAAACTGACATCACGAGACTTGTTTGAATGTGCGAGTAGGCCTACATGCTCGTATAAACTTCGCAGCAGGCTAACAGTCGTCAGAGGCTGATGCAGCTGCCGCTGTTGCTGATTTCGACGCCGCTGACGTCGTCACTGCTGGCACGGGCGCCTGACTGGCTTTGTTTTCGTCCTCGCTGCTGCTGCTGCTGCTGCTGTCGACACGCGGCTGTAGGGACTCCGTGTGAGCGCCGACAGAATGGCTGACAGCACGCAGAAAATGCAGGCCACTGTAAGCGCCGCTGTCGAATCTGGACAAACAGGACTTGATCCGTTTATCATTCAGCATGTTTGAAGTGATTATCCATCAAGACTCGACCGACTCTGTTTAAATGTGCTGAATCATCTCCGTCTGATCTGGTGCCGCGTTTTCAGGTCTCGCGATTTCATCGACCCCTAAAGCCCAAATTCTCTTAGGCCGACTTTGCCTCAAAGTCCGTGAAAAAAATCCACGGTCCTTCATGGTCCGCGTCCGCGAGGTTTCGGTGAAAGTCGGTGTAATGGAATTTGGGCTTAACCAGTCCTCACAAACTTTCTTGCCGCATGCGCTCCGTGTGACTACAATCAGATTCCGACCACTATCTATACGCAGTGATTTGCTTACTTTACAACTGCATGAGCTATATTTGTCCAGCGTCCACAATGCACGTATTAAATCTACCTGCAGGGCATTCAGTTAGCTTTAACTGCGTTGTCTATGTGTCGACCGACATAGCTGTTCCTGTTAGTATTAATAATGCATGTTGCATGACATCCAGCCAGTGCAGCGCTGTTGCCATTAGGACAAATTACGTAGGTCATTACTGCACATTTTCGCATTTTCAAATTGAATTTGTTTAATGGAGAAATCAATCGAAAGCTTACCAAAGAAGAACTGCTGCAAAGAATCCGAAAATTCGCGAAGGACTTAAAAGCTTGTGATTTTGGATGAGATAGGTAGCCATATTTAAAAAAACATATTAACAACTACAGGGTGGACTAAAATAGCAAATCCGTCAACTTTTATCGAGTAAATAGTAACACTGAATACCAGTAGTTTAAAACATAGCTAATTTTTTTGGACTGCATACAAGTATTGCAAATTGTTATTCTGTATGTGTTGCTTCACTGTAGAATATTTGAAGTACAGTTGTAGGCTGTAATACAGTAATACTGGTCATAGCAAATGCATAAATTAAATGCACAATAAGCCAATAATATAATAGTAAACTTATAATATAATTTTTTTTTATAAAAACGTGTTAAAATCGTGATACTCGATGCTAAAAATAATTGTTTTATTGCCATTTAAGGCGCTTCATAAACACGACTGTTTGCTTGCCAAGAGCGGGGTTTGCTTTTTTAGACTTTGACCATCGTGTGTACTTAGAAATGCAAAACTGTCTGGCATATTTTTGTTTATTGTCGTTAGTTTTTACTTGTGTGTTTGTACGATCGTCCTAATTTAATACAATACGATTAAACGAGTGTTGCCCCTCCGTCTGTTAGCTCGAAAACTGCCAGCTAAACGCGACCTTTATATTCAAGCAGCGTATCTGTGTCTGTGTTTGCGCGTCTGCTGTCTGCGAAAGAGATAGACTAGATTGCACTAGCACAACTGATCAAACGTAGCTTTGCATTGCAGCTCGCGATTACCTTGCATACCGTCTTCTTTGTCTGTTCGTCCTAACTGGAAAATAACAAGAAATTTGAGCTAATGCTCACGAGACGCGCGAAAGCATACAGCAGTTCCGGTTTAGTAGTTTAGCTGAAAATTGGGGCGTTTACGCTAAGTTAATATACAAATACCAAATTCTCTATCTGGATCGCATAACGATAGTTCCGTAGCGCCACCTTGTGAATAATATAGACTTGTGTCGCAGCCCGAAATCGCCAAAAAATCCATAAAACCCCCTATTTTGGCGTTCAAGGTCATTCAAGGTCATTAAATTCGGCGCCAATCGACAGCCAGTGTACGACTTCCTATTAGTGATTAATAGTAACCTACGCCCTATCTCGCACCGTTACTGAGATACAGCGACTTATTAGCCAAAAATCGCAAATTTTGCCCACCCCCTCTCATTTAGCGCCCTTGTTCGGGGTGACCCCCTTCGAATTTATAAAAAAGCTTTACGGTTCCTGAAACTAGAGTTTTCCTGACAGCCGATGGTGAAAATTTGGTGATTCTAGCTTGCACCGTTTTTGACTGATCCACCCGTGTGACGGACAGGCGGACAGACAGAATTGCGATGGTTAAGACGCGTTAAAAGCAGTAGCTGCTGTCGCGCGTAAAAAGGCAGAAAAAGCTGAAAACGGTGTGAACATTCCCCAGAACAGCAGAAACTGGTGTGCCAATTTTCAGCTTAAAAGTTACGGTTATGCTTAGGACTGCGCAGTGCAGACTCAACTACGCGGACGGCCGCACAATATGTAGGCACTGGCTCACAAATTTTTCTAGTTTTATTTATGTCACTTTAATTTTAGCGATGAAATTCGCTCATACATACAAGCAAAGCAAAACGTTTGCATCGCCTATATACAGAAGACACGAACGTGACGGTGAGTTCTTAGACGTGATGTTCTCAAGCGAGTGTCAGACGAGACGTTATGTAAACGTCAGCGAGCGCCGCGCGTGCATACAATATTTCCTTCCACTCACTGCTTTTAGTTCGACATAATCTCGTTTCGCGACGTCAACTGATCTGATTAGTGGCCAGAGCTCCGATCCATCCAAGTCGTGGCCGCAAACCCCGCCAATGCAGCTTATGTACATGCGACTCAAAACACACGCACAACTTCAACACTTTGAACACGTCTGTCACGCAGACCGTAAAGAGGGTAAAGGGAATCTAAGTTTCAAACCAGCTTACCTTCGCCGACGACAACAAGAAATCTGAGCTAATGCTCATGAGACGCGCGAGAGCCTATAGCTGTTCCTGTTCGCAGGTAATCATGGTCTATCTCCATCCATTCCGTCCTAATTCACTCTTTTGCAGCCAAAAATCGCCAAAAAATCACGAAAAACCCCTATTTTAGCGTTTAAGGTCATCAGTGTTGACAATCCTAAGAAGCTCGTCGCCTGTGCTTGTTATGTTAAGCAGCATGTTTGTGCCTATCTGCAACCATTTTCACGCTAGACAAGTGAACAGCGGATAAATAATCACTTTTAGAGGGGTACCCCTATTCAACACAATTACAGCCGCACAAAGACGTTTTTTTCAACGTGGCGTTTCATTCGATTATCTTTGATAAAAACTACAACATTATTTCGGCTGCTCCAATATTTCACTAAGACAAAAAAGCTAAAAAGCACACAGTAGCACGGCAGGTAGTTTTCGTTGAAAATAGTAATGACGCAGCAATAGTTGATGACTCGATGACATTTCAGCATTCTATTGTATTTAAGATATTAGATCATCAGACCTTATACCACGTTCCAACAAGAAATTTGTGCTAATGCTCACGATACGCGCGAAAGCCTATAGCAGTTCCGGTTCAGTAGTTTAGCTAAAAATTGAGGTGTTCACGCTAAGTTAATATACAAATACCAAATTCTCTATCTGGATCGCATAACGATAGTAGCATGACGCCACCTTGTGAATGATATAGACTTGTGTCGCAGGCCGAAATCGCCAAAAATCCATAAAACACCCTATTTTGGCGTTCAAGGTCATTCAAAATCATTGAATTCGGCGCCAATCGAGAGGCAGTGTACGACTTCCTATTAGTGATTAATACGCCCTATCTCGTTCTACCTGTGTGACGGACGGACGGACAGACGGACAGACGGACGGACAGAATTGCGATGGCTAAGACGCGATGAAAGCAGTAGCTCTTTCGCGTTTAAAAATATAACAAGTCAATCAATACAATCAATCAGCGTTAGTTAGTGCTGGGCGTTGTAAACCAATTTCCGAGATGGCAGCACCATCGAACAAAATATCACAAATTACACTGTAAGATATGCAAGCCGTTTCACCAAATACTGTGCATCAGAAATGTACTAAATAAAAAATTATTGCGCTCACAATACAACGAAGTCGTACAACGAACATTTCTGTCGCTGCTTGAGTTAGATTTGCGGGAATTTGGGATAAAATACAACACCTTTATTACAGTCATGCCGAAGTGCATATAACAGTAGTTCCGTGGCTCCACCCTGTGAATGATATAGACTTGTGTCGCAGCCCGAGATCGCCAAAAAATCCATAAAACACCCTATTTTGGCGTTCGAGGTCATTCAAGGTCATTGAATTCGGCGCCAATCGAGAGCCAGTGTACGACTTCCTATTAGTGATTAATAGTAACCTACGCCCTATCTCGCACCGTTACTGAGATACAGCGACTTATTGACCAAAAATCGCAAATTTTGCCCATCTTCTCTCATTTAGCGCCTTCGATTGGGGTGACTTCCTTCGAATTTATGGAAAAGCTTTACGGTTCCGGAAACTAGAGTCTTTCAGGCAGCCGATGGTGAAGATTTGGTGATCTTAGCTTGCGCCGTTTTTGACTGATCCACCCGTGTGACAGACAGACGGACGGACAGAATTGCGATGGCTAAGACGGGCTGAAAGCAGTAGCTGCTTTCGCGCGTAAAAATACCAGCTGCAGTATAAATGAAATGTTACAAGCGCTCTTTGCACTTAGTTTGCACTTACATCTACTGATTATGGATCTCGCACAGACGCTTGCATGCAGTCTGATTCTATTCAGGATCGACTACTGCAACGCTGTGCTCCACGGCGCTCCATCCGGCACCATCCACAAGCTGAGTACAGAACAACCCCGCAAGGATCGTTCATAAAGCACCAAGACGATCACACGCGTATCCACTGCTGAAGAAATGACACTGGTTGCCGGTGGAGCAGCGCATCTCTTACAAGCTGGCCTTGCTGACGTTCAAAATGCGACAGACGTCAGCACCGGCGTACCTCAGTCAACACACCATAGCACGCAGTGGAACTCGGTCACAGAGATCATCGGATGTTCCACTGCTCCATGTGCCCTTCAGATGGACCGCCATCGGCAAACGAACGTTCAGCGCTGCACCGACAACCTGAAACTCTCTGCCTGCTTCTGTCATTAACTGTGACACTCTCTCTGTATTTAAATCTAGGCTTAAAACTCACATATTTAATTTTGCATACAGCTAACTGGCCTGCTCTGTCAGCGCCTCTGAAGCTACGGCACTACGGCGCTAAACAAATATATTATTATTATTATTATTATTATTATTATTATTATTATTAGAAATGAACGCTGGAGTAGGATTTGTTTAATGATATGAGATATCGTGTAATTCATCGAGGTCATCACTAAAACTCGCTTGAAGAATTACTGCAACTGTGCCTATGTTAACAGCAATTCGCGTCCGTGTGAAAGAGAATCGGGGGAGCCGGGGGAAGACTGAGATAGATTGGTAATAATTTGCTCGGCTGGCTACTCGCATTTGCGCGCATGAAAGGCATTAGAAACGCTGGAAGCGAAAGATGCATGGCCAGCTGTCGCAGCAGCAGCAGCTGATGCATCGTCGGCAAACACGCATTGGGAAGATGCAGACGACCGAAGACGTACTAATGCAGCGGCAGCGACAGCGTGCGTTCTCATTGCTCTCTATATATGCACCGGCGTCCAACATTAAACAATCTTGTTACAGCTAGCTCCACGCATTAATAATACACACACAGAAAGCACTTAGCTGTTGCAGAGAAACTGCGCCTTGCAGTAAAATCTTCAAACTTCTAGTTAACAGACGGGTAAAATTGCTAACATTGCAAGCATAAGGGTCATGCATGATTCAATGTTATGTTAAATGTTCTTTTTAATTTTCTATTTCACTTTTAATGCTTTTGAACATATACGCTCAAGGTCACTCAAGGTCATTGTCAGTGTTAGCATAACGTAAACGTAATAAAAACGCAGCGTCTGATTTGTAACGACCATGAGCAAATTGCTGAGTTTCAGTAAAAAGAAACTAGATAGCCAAGCTTTGCTCTGCTTGTTACGCCTGTGCAACATGTCGTAAATCCGGGGATTTCGTCCAGGGGAATTATGTCCGGAAAATGCCTCTGGGGTGATTTTACCAAATGTAACCTTCCCTAAGTTCCCTAGCAATTTTAGGCATATCCGTTTGTAAGTTTTTCTGCAATCCTGCTAACAAACTTTGTCGCCCATTCTCGTAATGGTGAAAAATCCGAAAAGACGATCCTTGCAATCCGACCTTTGATCTTTGACCTTGAAATTTAATAGATTTTTAAAGGTTTTCAAATTACACGTGCACGCTAAATGTCATCAAGTTATGTAAACGCGCATCATTTCACGACTTATTGTGCTATGGTAACACAGAAACAGACAAACCAAAAAAAACTTGGCGACGGTGGTGAAGAAAGTATAGTGTTGAGTCTATTTAGTGTGTCAGTTGGGTAATATTACATAGCACGTCTCTAATTTTTTGCCGGCTGCAACCGGAAGTACGGAAAAAATTTTTTACGCCTAAGATGATGCTGCACAGAGAACACAGCTCACTCCCGCTTACAAGAGCAATTGACTGACGAAACAGAGCAACAGTATGCTGCAAATTCTGTAGGCGCCTACGTGTCGTGCTTCAGACGCTGCAGCAGTTGCTAGGAAATTGCTGACTTTTGAAGGAAAGCGCCGAGTCAGCGTCGCGGCTGCTGCTAGCGAATGCGATCAATCTGACCGCACTGCACTGCAGCCGACGTCACATAAAAATGTCTCCCCTACAAAAAATCCGCCCGGAGAGAAATAATCACGGATTTGATATGTCTCCATTTATTAAAAAAAGCCAACTTC
>Ga0209671_1000613_pt1 | contig 24951 bp, 15 predicted proteins | sample WorMetHERISLAND2_2_FD_187401 | JGI IMG/M metagenome (GOLD analysis project Ga0209671, IMG submission 187401) | Marine gutless worms symbiont microbial communities from Max Planck institute for Marine Microbiology, Germany - Olavius geniculatus... | ecosystem: Host-associated > Annelida >... | reverse complement strand
TTTATGTACTAAACAATCACAACTGTAGTACAAAATGGCATATTCAGCAACAAAGCATCATTTACATCTAAGAATGCATGACATTAAACGATAAACCTCATACAACAAGAACAAACTAACACGGTTCCATTATGCTCAAGCCGACTGTGACTAAACCCAGCCAAGACGCAAATCTTGTGGCTGGGCTCCAAGTACCAACTGCTCAAGCTCAACATTCAAGACGTTCCAGTCCTGTCAACATCCGTCAGGATTGTCGACTCAGCACGTGGCATGGGAGTGGTCATTGACAGTGGCTTAACGATGTCTAACCACGTCACTGTAGTCTGCTGTTTGGCCTACTACCAACTACGTCAGCTACGAACGATTGCACATTCGTTTTCAGTCGATGCCAAGAAGAAGCTAATTCAGTCGTTCGTGACATGCTGACCAGACTACTGTAACGCGCTGCTGTATGGGATCTCTAGCAGTCTGATCCAACGGCTGCAGTCTGCACAGAACATGGCAGCGCGACTCATCACTGGAGCTCGTCGACGTGACCACATCACTTCAGTACTGAGACAGCTTCATTGGTCCTGCTAACTTCCCATATATCTATGACAAATAGTCGTGGCTACATTCCAGAAGTAAACAGATATCATTTCAGACAAGGCAACAGCAGTGTTTCCAAAACGTGTGTTGCCAAAACTCAAAGAACTTAACAAATTAACTTTATACAATTTGTAATTTGATATATATACATCTCATTGAATTTGTTGTCCCAGAAACAGTGAATTGCCATGGATGGACAATCAGCTAGAAAACAATGCACAACGATAAGAACTCTCTGCCTATGGCTAGTCATCACACGATTATTCACAGAGAGAAGAACTGACCTTATCCATCTCAAGCAGAGGAACTGCATCAAATAACAGCTTTGACCAAAACCTGCACAGCAGACAAATGAATACACTGTGAGTCATACCCACACTGTCGTTTCAGTCATTTTGTGACATAAACGCTGTTCAATTTTGATAACTTTCATTCCTGGAATCTAAAAGCAGCTTAATTTCTCTCTGATGGCCGTTAACTTGACTTTGACATCAGCACAATATTTCACGGACTGTCTAAAAAGTATCTGCCATCTGGCACAGTGTTGCTGACTACAGCCAGCATGCTGACATTATGCTGCCAAGATAGGCCAGGAATGCTGAGATGGTTGCGTGGGCTGCCCTGCCCTCTGGCTTCAAGGCAGCCCATATAAGGCTGAGGAAAACTGTTGTAGCAACATGGTGTGGCTTGGTAATGCAGTGGTCAGCATGTCGTCCTCACGATCAAAAGGCCACAGGTTTAACTCCTGACTGATCCACTATCAGGTAACAACCATGGGCATGATATGCTCACCAGAGACATGGCAAGTTGAAAAAGTTGAGGGGGGGAGGGACAGAAATTTGCAACTGTCCGACAAACAGCTGAAAATTTCCAGCAGAAGACAGGGGTGAGAAAGTGATGCTATCTATTTGGAACATCTTCCTAGCTGATAACTGTAGGTTTCATGCAAAGTCACCTTTTAGGCGCAACACGTGCAGTGAGTAAAGACAGCAGCAACGCCCCAGCCTCCACGTACTGCTTGTTATTGTACAACTTGTGGAATTCACGATATTTGCCTACAACATGAATGCTACATGATGCACAAGAGACAACAAGAGTAAAGTGCAATTTTGATCTGATGTCCTCTCTGAGGCTATCATTGACTCATATACATGATGGATGAAAAAGCAAGCCAACAAATTTCGCAGTTTTGCCAAATACTGATAACTGAACAATTCACATATGCAAACATTAAGCAATAAATATGCAATAAAGTCACTAAATATCCTACCACACCTTACATCTTTTCCTATTACTACCATAAAAATATTCAAATTCAAAAGCTGACTTTAATATCAAAAGCTGCCTTTATTACACACATAATAAAACATAATTAAACGAACCATGCATAATACATAGTTGGATAACCAAGGATTTTAAGCTGTAAAGTCACATGTGTAAATATTCATAATGAAAATCTTAATTTATTATTTCACAATCATATGCATGAACACAGAATCAGACAAACCAAGGAATGTAAGCTGTGAAGTCATCAGCATCGTTGAGCCGAGATTGTCGATCAAATCCAGATTCCGAAATTCACCACTGCTCGAATACTCCATCAAATATCTGTGCAAACAGTTATATCTTACAGAGCCATAAAATACACGAAAACAAAAAGACGTTAATACAAAGAGCACCTGCTAATACATCTCTTTGTTCACTTGCTGAGATAAAAAAATATTTAATACTTAGCAAACTAAAAAAATGTTGACCTGCTGCCGACATTATGCAGCTGCACGTTTAGCTGTGCACACGCAACATTTAATTACTTTAAATTTCAAATGATAGTCTACTTTTACTACCATGAAAGCCTAGTTTACGCAAAGTATACATCATTTTCCAGAGGTTTTTGATGTATACGACAACAGTTACTCTTGCCAAGGGAAATGTTCACATCAATTTTGGGTTTCTATGTGTTTTTGTTCACACATAAGACAGATGGACAAAAGCCAGTGACCTAATAGAATAACTGCAAAACATACAGGAAAAATTTAGTGTTTAAAAGACGAATTAATCATCTACGTGTGCTGCTGCTCATAAGCTGTACTAATCAATCTACTGAGTAATCATCCACCGAATACTTCCACACTAACAAGCAAATTATCAATATCACAACAAACCGACCTCTCAGCGACGTGTGAAACAAACGCAGCATCCTGCATAACAAAGTTTTCTATTACAGTGAGACAAATAGAATAGCTCACATACATGCTCACTGTTTTAACAACTAAGGTCCAAGTAAGTCTAGATTAGCCAGTTCCCCTTTGGCTCTTAAGACCCCAGCTATCTGTACCTTAAATGTCCTTATGGGACAAGCCAAAACTCACTCCATATCCCGTCTGAACAATCTCACCAGGCCTTCTTCAATCTTCACTTGTCAGTCACCTTTTTTGTATCGAAATACATCACTTGACCAATCAGCACCATCAAAGTGATCATGGACAAAGCAAAAATGTCAACAACAAATAAACGATAGATGGTCTCTGTCTCACCAGTGTACAACAACGAAGCCTCAATAGACAGCATTATGGGATTGATGACTATATGCAGAATAATAGATTATTAGAACTGCTATTAGTCTTACATAGGCCCTTGCACAATTATAATGGCGAGTTCTTACAATGTTAGGTTTAGGTTGTTTTATTTTATTTTAGGTGATTTATTTTTTCATATTAGGGTTTACTGTAAAGGTTACACTTACTGTTCCATTATTATGTGTAATGTATGTGCATTCTGCCTGAGAAGGTCGTCCCTGAAATGTCCTATACTGTGTCGAGTGGGTCGTTAAACCCTACACACTAATCGTACAACGATGGAATACAGCACTGACATACCTTTGAGCCAATTCCCCAGTGCAGGGCAGATCCAAGACGCCCAGCGTACAACGCCTGCATTCCCATCGTCTTACATATACTTCTTGCTTCAAAACACACACAGAACATGGCAAACAGTGATGAATGCTAAACCATACAAATAGTTGTTACGCACGATAGTACGTCATATTATCAAGACAGCGCAAAACAATTTGAGAGCAAAATATTTTAGCCAAGATGCTAGGACCAAAAAAGACGTCAGACCATAATTATATATGAAAACTAGAAATTTGGGGCAAAGCCCGACGTGAGTAAGCCCAGCGCCCTAAGTCCGATGGGGGGAAAAATTTCAGGGTTGTGAAATTCCTCTGGTGGCAAAGTCACATGGCCCGAACTAAAATGCATTAGCATACGCAGAATGTGAAATGTCGACATATGATGGGTCAACATGTACATCTATAACTTTTTGTTAGTGGACCAAAGTTCACAATTTTTTGCATTCAACTTGGGATGAATTGCACTTGATAAAGCCGTTGACCGCCTGTCGATACCTCTATGCCTTCCAGAGATATTCATGGTCAAAGTCGAAAGTGGTCCTCAATCACACCAAATTTTGAACATTTTCGGCCTACTAAATTTTAAGAGGGTGGTGCCCCCATAAAAGTTGTACACGCGATATCACTCCCACATAGTGACACGTCACGTGACAAAGTGTTGTGGGGCTACTCCCACTACCGCCGAAGTTACAAAGGTGCGCTTACTATGTTTTAAGCCAATTTTTGACCCCCATTTGAAAAAACTGTTAAAATCCCATAAATTCAAACAGTGTGAATAATAATAATAATATGATTTGTATAGTGCCATAACGTCCTAAAATACAGAGGTACTGCCGTCATAATAATAATAGAATTTGTATGATGACAAGTTAGTCTACTCATCTCACGAAAAGTGCTGCAGCAGCAAATAATGCTTACAAAGTTCTTCAACACAACGTGCTACAGTAAAAAGCAATTTCTACAACAAGCGAAATAACCATGGGGATATGACAGTCACCATGTGAAACAAACGGTTTTGAAGCCAGAGGTGTTTAAAGCAGTTTAAGTAAAACCAAGACAACTATTACGAAACAGACAGTTTAGTTTCGACATAACAGCATGATGCAAAACTTACACTGACTGGAAAGACCGTTTTTCTCACAGATCCGTAGCAACTTGTGAGCCTTCTGTTCTGTCTCAATTGGCAGCCGTTCTATGTACTCTGCCATATAGTGTCTACATTCGACAAAACACTGACGACTTCTAACACTGAACTAACTGGCTTGTTCAAGGGTGAAGCAATCAGGGTTCAACTCACGGTCAGGCTGCTATCAAGTAAAAACTGTAGTCAACACTCACAACCAGGTGTCTGTATCTCCAACTTGTACAACTTGGTACCAACAATGGGACGGTGATACCACAGTACATATATACGCCAAAGGCGTGGTAAGCGCATGACCCATTGACGCCATGGTAGTACAATTTTGGCTTACCATACCAATCTCACAGCACTCAAAATAATCATTTGACCAAGCCATGGCAACCCATGCATAGCAACATCGACGTCGCAGCGTTACGAAATACTGCAAAAATCCTTTGTTACAAAGTGTTTGGATGCTGTGTACTGCCACATCATATTCGTTATTTTTCACAAAACGTTAAGTCCAACTAAGGTGAATTTAACCAAAATTAGTGTGAAGATTGTGGTCTACATATGCGAACCAATGTACCCAACAAGCTGAATGTACCATTTCGCTCACAAAATAGTTCCATGCAAATTGCACTTTGTTTTGTGTTTTAGCACACAGTTTATGTAGTGCTAATATAATAATAACACAATAAAATAAAATAAGTGCAATACAATCTTATACAAGCACACAACACAATGAAAATATGTGGCAAGCGTATCAGGCTCGGTGTGTGAATTGGCTTGGCAGATATGAAAAGACGGAGGTGACTTCTACCACTAATAAGGGCCTGTTGCAAATACTATGCACCTTCGGCGCATATATATGTACTGTGGTGATACTCTGCAGCTGGGCGGGTAACCATAGGTCTGGCATCGCACTGGCCATGCGTCACAGACTTAGTGGTCTATCCACCTATGGGTTCAATGACCTAAACTTGAACATAAGCAACCCACTTATGCTTCAGATGGAGCATGGTACTAGATCTTAGGTACGCAAGCTACAAAATAAGAAACACATACTACCCACTAAACGTACAAAATAAACAATAAAACAACATGCTGGAAACAGATCAAAATAACTAACCAAAAAACTTTGTTGTTATTTGTAAGTTCAAGATAATCTTAACATCAATTCTTCTGACCCAGTAAAAGGATGCATGAGCAAATTTAACTGCCAAGAAACAAAAAAACAACATTTTTCAGAGGTGTCTATAAAACAATCACAAATAATGCTAATCATAATACACATCAAAACTGAAGCATTATTCACTTACTTGCCAAAGACAGGACAATGTTCAAGATATACAAAGCCAATTTGCCACAAGCTGCAGTACAGACACAGCAAAAACAAGTCATGCAAAAACGATTTAAAACAGCAAGTACTATCAGTATTAATACACTGTGAGGTATAAAAAACACACCCAAATTATATCGATTGTAACTTAAAGATGGATGATCAGATTTTAATAATTTTTGGTACGAATATTTCAGACACAACTGACCATCAAATGACCATTTATGTTCCGTCGCACCAAGTGTTTGTTTCTGCACTACTGCACTACCTAGGGAAAACAAAACAAGCAAAATATTAATTTTTATTAAATGCAATATCATTATTTGATTGAAATAATGCACATTTGGCAAATTTTGTCCAAATTTCTAGCACTTTGGTTGACAGTTTATTCAATTGTCCAGTTGTACAACTGCTGACAGTAAATATTCGAATTATTGGCCATTTGTGTAAGCACAGGCAGGGAGATGCATTTTCGATGCATTGATAGCAGTGTTGATAATGTTCTGCTTCAGACTTCAACCAGTCGCTTCTCGAGTTCGTTGATATTTCTAAACAGTGTCGCATAAACTTACTGCTGCATACCACTGCAAATACTGTCGAATGGACTGTGATCAGGGCTGTTAAGGGCTACGTATCTGTAATGATTAAATTTACTGATGTTTTTTCTTTCTTTTTTATCTCATGTTGCATTTGTTTTGTTTCCCAGGTAATGCAGCAATAGACGACAGGTGAGCTGACAATTTGAATGGCCATTTGATCTCATTATCCTTCTCCAAGTTACTATCAGTAATATCATGAATGTTTTTTGGCGTTTTTGTTTATTTCAACGCTGATTTCGTGTGTTTTGATTTCCCCAGGCAGTGCAGAAGCACATGTTAAGTGAGGTGAAAACTTGAATAACCGTTTGATGGCAAACTGTGTCAGGAATAGTTGTACCAAAAATTATTAAAATCTGATCATCCGCCTTCAAGTTATGATCGATAAATTTTGGTGTGTTTTTTATGCCTCACAGTGTATTCTCGAAAATGCTGAGATTAAATAATTCTAACAGTTCAATGAACTATGAACAAATTTATCTGAAGACTAAAATAGCAAAACATCTTTGACAAGTCAGTACCACACATTCAAAAAGCAACTGTGCACTCACTGTTACAGATATCATTCTTGTTACTTATTTATTAACTGATACAAAATCAAAGTATAAGCACTGGGACTTACCTGTGATGAGAGATAAGACTGTTGGCGTACTCCAGAATAAGAAACTCCCGCAAAGTGCCTCCAAAGCTACGGATAGCAATAACAAGCATACCAAGCTAACTACCACTACAACAGGAATCACTGCTGTTAAACACGTTTCTCAATATGTTATCAAATGCTGATAATTAGGCGTCAATACACAGTAGTTTCGAAGACTGTCGAAACAGAGCACTACATTAAGATAATTTTTCTGAAAACGCGGTACTTAGAACTGTAAATGTAAGGAGCTTACAAAGTTTTGAGAATTTTTAATTAACAGGCAAACAGAAGGCATTCGAGTGAGAGAAAAAAAACTAATATTTGGACACAGCTTATGCAAACATTTTATGAAATCTAATTTAAATTTAATAAAAGATGCAAAAGATCAAGCACTACGTAAGTCCACGATCATCAACATCACTCATGATTTCACATCAGGATCATTTCAACTGCAGGAAAGAAATAAGCCAACAAAGCAAAGTAACACACAGGGTTCATAGCAAGCTGAAAGGACAAAATTCAAGGACTTTTCAAGGATTTTCATGGACCTAAAATTGCAGTTTTCAAGTAGCAAAAGTACTGATAAAAAGACATATCATACTTGCACTACATCAAAATTTAGAGTGAAATATATACTTTAGTGTACTCACCAAACTGCACTAATGATAAAAGCAGATTATTGACATCTTTATTGACATTTTGTTAAGTAAGTAAGTAAACTATAACCAAGTAGTGGTGAAATGCCAAATTTTACAAGAATGCTTTCTTCAAAATTTTAATAAGCAAAAATGTCAAAATATGGAACATTCAAATTCGAGGACTTTTCAAAGACTTTCAAGGACCTACTCTATTTTCAAAAACTTCTCAAGAACCCTAAGAACCCTGGATACAAGGCAGAAGCATGCTTCAGACCTGTGAATCTGTGGCTCCAACATTCCGCGATGGTGCAAAAGATCGGTCAAGTGAGCAACAAGCCACCAATTTCTAAACTCAGAACTACAACCGTGTACAAAACAGGACACATGCACATGCTACTCGGAATCACAAACACAACAGTTTGTTATACCTCATCATGAAATGTGTCCAAGCTATCAGTCAAAATTACAGCATGTGATATACACTCAAACGAGCTATTGACTGGGTGGGCAATATCTGTAGTAAGTAAGTAAGTAAGTCAGTAAGTAAATTAAGTGTAAATTTATATAGCGCATACTCAAGGAAACCTCTAATACATTGTGACCGAAAAAAACATCCCAGACATTTTCAATTGTAACTTAAAGAAAGATTATCAGATTTTAATAATTTTTTACACCAATATTTCTGACACAACTGGTGATCAAATGACTGTCCAATTATCCACCGCACCCACTGTCTGCTTCTGCACTACCTGAGGAAACAACATCAATGAAATATTGCATTTTTATCCTATTTTGCCTGTTTGGGTTTTGTTGCTGTTGTTGTAGCCCACAGCTCCTCTCCTTTGTTAGTTGTCGTCGAGCTTGAGAAAATCAGCCACCGCGTCTGGATCATCCCATAGGTCTTGAGGTGTCAGTTGTGTTGGGCAGGCAGGGCACTGGAACAAAATTCAACGGAGTGTGGTGCCACTCCACAGTTCGGGCAAACATCTCTCACGCCTGCAGTGAGGCGGGCCTTGTAAGAGTTGAAGAGCTGGCAGTGACCCAAACGTAACCGAGCATGAGTGGTGCGGACGGATCTAGAAAGGTAGCATTCAAATGATGATAATCAAACGGAGTAGTTCCAAGGACTCTGTTAGGTACAAAGTTCAACTGTGCATCTACAACTGTTTGGCTTTGAAGATTGCGTAAAGCAGAACGGTATTGCTCAACTTCAGAGATACCATTATCACGAAGTGGTACAATGTCCCTGTCAAATTTACTAAGCATGCCTTTCATATTTACTTGAGAGAGGAGAGTTGTTTAGATCCGCAAGGAGCTTCTCATGGTTGATTCGGTCGAAAGCTTGAGATAAATCTATTTGTAGTAACAGTGTCCGACCGGGAGGTCTCTTCTGGTTGAAACCCGAGGCTATAGTTGCATTCAATTCGAGAAGAGCTGATGTTGTTGAGTAAGCTCGACGGAAACCATGTTATATGTCATTATAGGGAAGATGTTGGTCAAAGATTGGCAGAAGATAATGTTTGGATTTTCCCAGGTAGTGCTGAAACAGACACTTGGTGAAGTGGGAACTAGAATAGTCGTTTAATGACAAGTAGTGTCAAAAATGTTTGAACCAAAAATTATTATAATCTGCCAATTCTTCTTTAAGTCACAATGAATAATGTTGGGGATGCTTTTTGATGTATTTCCGTTCATTTCAAGGCATATTCAGTTGGTTCTGTTTTCCCCAGGTAGTGCAGAAACAGACAATGGGTGAAGTGGAATATCGAATAGTCATTTGATGGCAAGTTGTGCCAGAAATATATGTATTAAAAATTATCAAAATTGGTATCTTTTCTTCAAGTGACAATCGATAATGTTCGGTATGTTTTATTTCTGGACACAGTGAAACAATATTGCCCTCTAAAATGCTCCTGCCTTTGGTAATATTTTCCCAGCTTAAAGCAACAGTGCTTCGTGTGACCATGTCCATAATGGCTTAGCTACACCTCACTGATGTTAGTAATTTTGTTAATGGCAATTACCATGATAATGCATCACTGCATCAAATACTGCGTTAATTCGAAAGCTTTGTGAAACATCAAAATGCGGTTTGCCCATATTTTATGCCAATGGCTTCCTTACAATGCAGGTAAGATAAATGCAGCTACAATGAGCAAATGATGAGTATGACCTGCACTGGCGAATGACTTGGTGTATGTCCATCTCAACAGCTGCCAGCAGAACGCTGTCCCATGGCGTGATGTGCGCCATACCACCAAACACATCAATGCATGCCTTAATGACACACAAAAATTCACACCGATCAGCTTTATCAGCTTTTCTGCTTGAACAAATTAAGTTTGTTACTATTCCTTCATTAAGTCTGCCTTCTTCAGCACTTTGACTATGGTGATTACAGCAACAAAAGATATTTCAAAGCACAAACATTTTAAGATGAATTTGCAGGGAAGAGTTTGGAAGCAGTCAGCACAGATCAACCGACAGTAAAGTGTAACAATAGCGGTAGAGAAAAATCAAACTAGAAATTTGGGGCGAAGCCCAACGTGAGTCTGCCCGGTGCCATAAGTCCGACTGGGGGGGAAATTTAGCGGAAGGGGTAAATTCCTCCGGAAGAAGTCACGTGGCCCAAACTCTTAATGCATTAGCATATGCAGAACGCGCAATGTCAACTTAGTACTTACATGTAGGGCGGGTCAACATGCATGCCTATAACTTTTTTGCTAGTGGACCAAAGTTCACAAATTTTATTTTGTTCAACGTGGGAATGACCATCGTTGATAATGCCATTTTCCCTTTGTCGATATCTCTGTAGGTTCCAGAGATATTCGTGGTCAAAGTCAAAAGTTGTCCAAAATCGTAGCGAATTTTGGACATTTTCTGTACTCCCAAATTTTACAATTTGTACCTGGTTTATCACCCCACTTAGTGACATGTCAAGTGGCAAAGTCTTGTGGAGCTATTCCCGCTACCCCTGAAGTTACAGGCGCACATTCGGTGAATTTTAAGCCAATATTTCACCCCCTTAAAAATTTGCAAGAAAGACCCCCGTCCCCTGTGGGGGATTATGCTAGTAAGACTTGGTCATTCTTTAGCGTGTGTAAAAATTTGGGGTGCAGCACCCCTTAGGGGCCAAAAAATAATCTATCAAACAAAGCACTTTCGGTGGGTACAATTCGACCTTCACATCTCCGGTGTTATTGTACCAAAGTTTACCAGACTTTTCACCGAACACGGAAGAAATCACTGTCAATCAGGTACTTGTCCGATTTTGAATATCTGTATCCATTCTGGAGATATTTGCCCTCAAAGTTTGTTTCTTGGCTCTTACAATTTTTCCGGGGAGAGCCCCCAAAAATTTTAGACCAGCATTATAAAATTTGGCCTAGGTCTGATTACCTTGCAAAATTTCGCATCGATCCGCTGATGCATCTCAGAGATCTCACGTTGAAAAAGAAACATCTGCAGTAAAACATAACTCCGCTCTGAAAACTATCGTTTCTGGGCGAATTAATAAAATCAAAGTTCATCACTGTATTGTACTTCAGCCAGAAAGCTGGATGATAAAAGCATAAAACATGCAGAATAAGTCATTGAGAAACATACAGCATACAGCATGATGTGAGGTAAAATGTCGGCTGCAAGTAAAGAGCATACTGGGATTACTGACATGTGCATGATACTGGAGGTCGGTGGCTTGAATAATCGGGTTGGTATATAACAGCACTGATATCAGCATGCAGTACCACGTGCCAAGAATAAACCTCAGTTCCATAAATACAGACTCATCGCCAGCTAATATCTGCACAGCAACGCCAACAGTTTATCACTCACTCAATCAGTCAATCGGTAGATCGATGTCAGGGGTGCCCGTTGCAACTGTGCAGAATCAAAAAGCCAAGTCTTAAAGGCTAAGTGTGATGTGAAACACTGTCTACTGATGCTACTGTCAATGAGTTCAGATGGATTATTTCTACTAGCCAGATACTGGTCGGAAACCACAAATCATTTCGATACCACTTGACATCATTTTCTACAACAATTTTAGCATGAAAAAACTTAATGTATGGGCAGATGATGCGGAAATGTTGCTAATGGAAATTTCTTTCTTCAAATCATTTTAACAAACAATTCTTATAGCTATGTTTGAATGACTGCATTCTCTTAATCAAAAATCAGCCACCTCACTTCTAAAGAGGTTAAAGGTCGCATATAGCTCCTAATGAGCAAACCCATCTCAGAGCTAAGGAGCGTCACTTGTCATATGGGATCACACAGTGTTACCTGCCACCCGACAGAGGTGAACGCACCCCGCCTTAACCCCAGCCAGATAGGCCAGTACTCGATTTACCTACCCCGGAGGGATGGAAGGCTGAGTTGACCTAGGCGGTTGGTTACATCCCGAGACGGTTTACCTGCCCACAGGCAGTCACCCATCGCAGTATTAACTGGGCCTGGCGTACAGTAACTTCGCTGATCGGATCAGACGTGTCACCACTACACCACGCCTACCACCCAAGGCCATACACAGCTCATTCTGAGACTGTTCCTACTAACAATGTTAACTAACTGTATGAATGATCTGAATAAGGCCAAAGACTAACAATACTAATACAAAACTCGTAACATCAAGCAATGCCAACGTTTAGCAGCAATAAATAACTGGATGATTAAGACCACAAATCATTCACCGTATTATAAATATCATTATCTTTTATTAAATTAGTTTTAATTCTACCAGTCCGAGAATACAAGCCAGCACTTTAAAACCAAGACTCACAACTGCAGACTTAACAACAAGAACAATACGCAGTACACTGAACATCAAGACAGAGCTATTTTTGGTCTAAACACTAAGACTTTAAGTTGTCCCAAGATGATACGCGGACTGATATCACTTATGCTACGTTGTTAATACTGCGACTACAGACGCGGCAGAGTGTCAGCAGATTACTGTCAGCGACAAACGTGCAGTCATCAAGGTGACACTGACACTCGTTGTGCCACTTTGTCCAGCGTACGTCAAACTCAGACAATGACTGTCCAGCAGACGGCTACAAACACCAATGACATGCAACTACTGAAAAACTAACAAAATACAGCATTCGACGTGGCACCAAATCGACAGAAAACTTACCATTTTCCACACGCTAATGAACGCAAGACATTGGAATTTTCACACTGATGCTCTGTATAAATTTTCATTTTCGATACTTGCTTTCTTACTTACTGTATTTCCAACTACTTGCAAGCTAGGTACACAGCGGTTAAAAAAGCAGTTAAGAAAGCATGCCCCTGAGTAAACATATTTCCACAATGAAGATAAAGATAAGACCACAAATTCATAACTGTCCATAGGATATGCATAATATAGGCCATAGCTTATTTGTAACGCGTTCATTTCTGACTTAACTGACCTAAAGACAACAGATATGCAGAATTTTCGTACGCATGCATGTCAAACCTGCTGCACATATCTTAACCTAAAATAGTTAACGGCAATGACAGGTAAAAACATGACGTAATCAGCAGTAAAATTTTCTACAGCTGATAATTACTTATGTACCTAAACTCTAACTGAGATACGTCAACTGCAAAAGTGTAACAAAATGTCCGTTACTGGCAAACAGCTTGCACAGCACAAAATGGCAGTAACAGTAAAATTTATAAATATGGAATAAAGCGCAATAAAAACATCGATCTAACCGAATACATTGGCATAGTGCTCAGCATTCGATCCATTGTTCTGTAGAGGGTTGACGGAGCTTGTGAATGCAATGACAGCATCTGATGGGCATTCTCCAATCTGCCTTGCAATACATAACTGTACACCTGGAAATGCCACACAAACGTAGCAATAATCTGTCAAAGAAACATTTTAAAAAATGTTTACATAAATTCACGGAAAACGTTAATCTCGATACACAACCAGGTGCCAGAGAAAAAAAAGAGGTTTTTCATGACTTTCCAACCTTTTTATGTGTGGTTTACAAGACTTTCCAAGACCATTTTTATCCATTTTCCATTCCTTCCAGGACTTTTTAATGCAGTGTATATCAAACAAGTCGTTATCGATATTCAACAATTAATATCTCCGTTAACAAACAATATTTTTTAACGACATTTAGTCGTCACTTCAGCACTTTATTGTGGATTAAGTGTACAAAATTATATTTAAATTCATTCAGGTTTGAGATTTTTATTGTTCAATGTCTAGGGGTTTACTTTTTCACTGGACAGTGTATTAACATGTACTACATAACAAATAAGTACCGGTACGGTACACAAAACATGTGTATGCCTTTCCTGTAGCCAATCAAACAGCAAGCACTGAGCAACTATCAAATAGATAAAAAATCTACATCTACAGCAACAACAATATGTCATCAAAAGTTCTCAACCACGAAGTCACAATGCTAGCTTGAGACATATGAACGAAACTTACAGCATTCCAGTAATCTAGATGCATTTCTGGAGAATCCGACTTCATAGCAGCAAATGCTCTTCTGTTGTACTCGTCGCCAAACCGCAGCTGCCACCAGTCAAGTAGATGCTTCAACAGAACTCCACCTGGCAACCATATCACACACTATGTTATGTATCACTCACATCTGGCCATTCTTCAATAGAACTTTCATGGTACAAGATGACCTTTCATGTAGCAAAGTGGTGTTGGACACTACTCACACATTGTCCCATATAATAAACATATTTACACATCTGCCACACCACAGATGCACATTTGGCATTTTTACACATCTCAAGACACTCCTTGCTAAATTTTGAGGTCCTTGGACACAGCAAATATTTGCAGAATGCCCGCGGAACGGCGCAGATCTAACAGCAGGACAAACATTACAAAGTCATTCATTATTCGTACTGTTATGCAAATATACAGCATCAAAGCACTGGAGCAAGAATAAAGACAGAGCAAACAAACCGGGCACAATATCAATGAGAAGAATCTCACAAAGACTCCAAAGCAGCTCACTCAGTTCCAGCATTTCCACCTGCTCATTAAGTCCCCCACCATTGCTGCTGCTGCTTGCTGCCATCAACAACATAACAACCATTCACTTGAAGTTCTATTAACCAGTCAAGAGATCAGTGTGTTAATATTAACCATATCACATGTGACAAACTTAGAACACCATCAGATGGAGATGTGAATTAAACAAAACACAGTTCATCTGTGTAAGTAAGAAAACTGATGACTAAATGATCATCCTCTATGCGGCTAATAACAATAATATAAAACCACACTGCAGCTGCAGCTGTCAAACTGTGCAAAAATGCATAACGCAATGTACCGGTATATGCACCTAAACAGTTGCTACATGAAAAACTTACGCAAGTTTCTTGCAACGAAGGCTGAATCTTTCACCAAACTGATCAAAGATCAGCATAAATTAGCAAGCAATCGTAACACATAAATGTGTTACGATTTCGATTTCCAGGTTTAGCTCATATCATATCTGCATCAGTTAACACTCACAAGAATTATCTTCACAAACAGATTGACATTTCCGTGTATCAATGCACACTAAAAGCTGTGAGGAACAAGCGAAATCCACAAATACCTGGACCCAGCTGACGATTGATGTCAACTATGCAAGCCTTGATGACTGAACGATATTCACGACTGTACTTCAGAATACTGGAACCAACACGGCAACAATTCCACATTGTCCACATACAGTAGCGGTTCTAGTCCGCAACATCTGGGGGGCATAACCCTAGCCCGATGGCAAGCACGGTAGCACAAGCCTATAACAGGGGTCTAGGGGAAGAGCCCCCAGCGGGGTCAAGGGGCAGAGCCACTTCCCCCTGAAGCTGAAGCACTTTTGGTGTTTGGACATTCAATGGAAGCTGCAAATTTGCCTGCTTTTCTAAAATTTGGAAACACAAAAAATCAAAAATTTGTGTTACCTTTGCAAAAAATCATGGGTGGCCACAAAACTGGGGGTCTGTGCCCCCATGACCCAGGCCTAAAACTGCCACTGTCCATATATAACTATGAATTATACAATAATCAGTAATATGCTTGGTTGTAGTTACTCAACAGATGCAATGATGCATGTGTTATGATTCTTTCACAAACTGCAGGCCACTAATACTGTCATGGCCACAAAGTGCTCAACAGCATAATGTTATAAGTAGAGCCAAAGCAAATTTGTGATGTAAAATATTAAAAGCTGTTCACAGTACGCAGGTCATATCTCTCAGTAAACACATATTTCTACACACTGCGATGGACAGACCAGGTCAAAAATTAGCTAATTATCATATGACTGCACTTCATTGCAATACTCACAGACTTCTCTTAGCCATGGCTGTGTGGCTAGCCTCCATCTGGTGTTGGATTTTCGAGAAAATACCTGATCAAACACAACATGCACAAGAACTGAAACTACACAACAAATGAAACAACGGGCACACAAACACTATAAGTACTGTACTACACCTGTAACTTTTACTAATAATATAATATAATAATATTATAGCTCTCAATTAATACTATTACTATTGCAATAAGTCGTATTACTAATTATATATAAAAAAACTGCAAGCAATTCATTTAATGTTGTATAAACGCTGATGTAAAATGGTAAAAAGTATAATTTTCTCACAGCATCTCAAAGTTAGGTAGTATCTTCCAAAGCTCAAAAAGTAAAATAATAATGGGACTTGTTGGAGCAAAACTTCTCACAAATCGAATGCCTTTCCAACAGTGTCAAAGCATAAACCTGATGTTCTAAAACTTATATGTATTATACATGATATGACATAGTCCAATGTGTTTGAACCAGCTTAGTTAAGATTGACAGGCAATAGAAGCAATGATAAGCTGACATTTATTTTACTACTCACAGCAGGTTTCATTGACAAGCTTCCGTGTCATCGGAGAATGCATGTCTGTGTCCCACAAGACTTCGTGAATAACTGCACCAGCCTCCACATCCACACCACTTGGCTCATCTACTCAACAATGCAACAAACTCACTCAATAAAAGACAGTGACCATCAAGTGAACTGAACTGAGTCAATCATTCAAGACTGGCAACAAATTACTAGCTTTAAGTATTTGGGACTTATTGTAGGGATGTTAACGAGACTCGACTTGCTCGAGACTCAAAAAAATTCTTGATCTCGAGAATTATATTTCTCGCCCGTCGAGAATTACGAGAATCTGAATAGAATAATAAATGTCCCACGGTGAGTTGTGTGGTTTATGACCATTTACCAGTCAGTTAACACTGAGCTGGGCAAGAGGAAAAGGGCTGCCCCTCAGAGCCCCCACCCGCAGTGCAGAGTGTCTGTTGGACATAACATGTGGCCCATTCCTGAGTGATCTGACCTCAGATAAGCGACCACCCGAGCTTGCTATGGAGACTGCTGGCTGAGAGCGTCCACTTTTACCAGCCCACAATATCTGCTTTTCTTTCTTTGCCTTGGCACTCGACCTGCACTCACACTGCCTACTAACAAATACTGTATAAGCACCCTCCGGGTATTTGCTACTAAGCTGCATGCCGTGGCATGCGCCGCCTCTCTAACAAATGTAGGCCTACCACTTGCACGTGATAGTCAATCAGTCACTAGTGACAGATAGCTCAAATGAACAAATTAAGCAGCAGGAAAAACGCAAGTGCTGCAAACTTTGCACTACACGTCATCGACCCGCGGGAAAGATTGCACCTTCGTAAAGTAGCTGACATTTGATCTTTGGGGGATGTGGACACCCGACAGCTGCACTCACCGTTGACGTCCTTCCATCCCCCATCACATTATGTGTACATCTCCCCACTCACCCCCACTGCCTGGTGCCCGCAGCATCAAATGCATGCCTGCAGACAGACACCTGTTTACTTGTGCCTGGTAAATGGGGTACTCATAGCAGCAGTGGTAGCCTGCGTCTGTGTCATCTCTGCTGCGGTCACTCGACAGAATTCAACAAGTTCCCTCAACAGAAATTCTCGTATCGAGAAATAAAATTCTCGAAAATTAACATTGCTAAACTTACTGTCTTATCAGAGTCAGTCATTAACTCAATCCTTAGTGATACACTGTAGTTGAATTAATAACTGACTCCAAAAAGACAGTAAGTCTAAAACATTTAACATAGTTCTATGCACCATTCATAAGTCAACAATCAACTGCAAGTGCCAAAAGAAGAGAAAAAATGAATAACAAACAAAGAATGAGCAAGATAGAACCTCTAAATGGTTTTCTTGAGCCAGCTGTAACAAAGAGTTGATTTCCATGTCCCCAAACAGCCTTGCAGCCAGCTACCTTGCACACATTATCAGGAACTGCCTGTAAATAAATACACCAAGAATATGTACAAATTGTACATGGTACAGTGCATTCTACACAATGTGTCAAAAATGAAATCTATATTAATAATGCTGTTTTAAATGACTTCATAGCTGTGTATACTTCTCATTCACAGTACTATGTTCCATTTATATTTTACAAATTAACAAATTAACATCAGAAAATTGTTCACATCCCCAGTAATCTCAAGCTGTCACACCCACATTAAATACGTGCTAACATTACCTGTAGATACAAAACAGCTGCAAAACTTATTAGACAATGGTTAGTGTTGTGGGTAGGCTTGATGGTCAGTGTGACCAATCTCAAAGCTACAAAATTCTGGGACATTTTCCTGTAAAATTCCCCTACATTTTTTGGGCTGTGGTAAAGTGCGGACTTGCGGACCGACCAACGTGTAAAGTGTGGACCAAAACTTGCAGACCACCACTGAGAGCGAGTGGGTAAACTGCGGACTACTAAAATGCGGACCCCACGCAATCGAACACCTAATAAAACATGCTTTAGACTTCATTTAATTTATGATATGCCTACTTTGCAGACGTGGTCCGCGTGTATGGTGTCTTTTGATATTACTGAGGCCTGATGCTAGTAGTTCATAATTATTTCTTACCATACATTGTTATAGCTCTGCAAATATAGTTTTGCATAAATATTGTCTTTAATTTGAACCTCGTTTCAAGGATAAGCAATATAGGCCTAACTATCAACGCCTATTGCTATATTATTACCATAGGCCCTAGTTGATTAACAAAGTCCGATGGCCTCAATCAGCATGTCCGTTATATATTCAGTTAATCACTCAGTAAATGCAATAAACTAATAAAATGTCACTCAACAACAGACCCTAAATGGAAATCGTCATCAAAATAACATAAAAACCACAGACCAAATAAATAAGTACTGTTTAATCATTGTTCACCTAATGCAATGAGTTGAAGCCAGTTGAAGTCCGTTTCATTAAATATTCATCGCGCATATTTCAAGTGATATGACCCACCAACCCATATCTGCGTTTTTGATGCATAACGCGTTACTGTTAGTTCATATATAAATATATTATAAATACGCTAATTTTGTGCCCAAGCTGGAGGACGAAGTACTAGTATATTGCCTTAGTACAACAAAACAAAACTCTTTTGAATTTTTCATCTGCCGTGCTGTCAGCAGATATGCTAATGCGTTATTGTTAGGTAGGTCATCAAAAACACAGCTTATATAATCTCAGCAATCAAAAATGTCATTATCGTCTGCTAGCAAACCAGACTGTTTTTGCTACGTTATTTTTTCTAAATTACATATCATGAATTTTTGGATAATGTAGGACTTTTTGTTGTGCAAAATAAGTTAAGGATGCTTGTAAGGCAAAATATATTAAATATTTATCGTGCATATTCAGCGTGGGCATGGCATTTTTTGAGCTTCAAAGTTTTTGATGAATCCACTATCTATGGTATATCTTATCTATGGTAAAAACGAACTAGCCTAAAAGTTAATCAAGCATACACTGTAGGGTTGTTAAACAAAGTTCGGATTTGCGAATTTCGAATTTCAAGTTCGAATTCGTATTCATTTTTCAGCCCTTCGATATTCGAATCCAAGCATCACTCATTAGACGCAGACGGTTTTGCCTTGAAAGTGGAGCGCTGTTACTTCAACGGTGCACTGTGTGACGATTTCTTTGTTCTTTGCTGGCCGTCAATTCAAGCGACGTCCGCTGCGTGTTTGCCTACCCCTCCCCTCCCCTCCCTTCCCTGCATACCGCTGCGGCATTCAATCACTCTCTGTCTTGCACTGTGCCCCTGGTGCGTGTTGTATACTGATGCAAGCTATCAAAGTGACAAATCTTGGTGGCCCAGACACAGAGCAGACATCAATCGACGGCAACAAAGTCCAATAGACATGGCTTGACGTCCTGGCTGATTGCACTGTTGATAGACTGGTTCCCGGCATGTGGCGTGCGTGCTGTGACCTTCATCTCGTCCCACAGTGCAGACATCAAACGCAAATTGCTTAGTCTTCTCCACAAATATATAAACGAAGTTCGAATTTAATCCGAATTTTAGCAGTCAAAATTCAAATTTGGAAAAAAATCGAATTTAACATTTCTAAATTTTCAAGCAAGTAACACAAATACCCAGAAAGACTTATAGACTTTATAGCGAATAATATAGACACCAACCAACAGCTAAACTGCGAAACTGGTCCGCAGATTTGGTCCGCAGTTTACACGTTGGCCGGTCCGCAAGTCCGCATTATACCTGTGCCCCTGTGCCCTACATTTTTCACAGCCATTGTGTCGCCATACTGATTATTATGTCTAGGGATCAACTTAATTCACGATTTCACGGCCGTGACATTTTCTGTGAAATTGACCTCCTTCTGTGAAAAACGCTGATTTCCATGAAATCCGTGATTTTTCGTGAATTTTAGCGCTTTTAGTTTAATTTATGACAATTCCAGAGTTTTATCAGCAGCTTTTGTACGGATGTTGGTGTTTGCCACGTGTCGCACTTTAGCACTAAGTAGCTGACATTGACTGTCTTGAGTCTTGACTTAGTGTAGTAAATATTCGTTGTTCTGAAATTTCTTCGTTTGCATTAGCACAGCACCTCAAAATAACGTCTGTGTGGCCCGTGAATTTCCGAAACTCTTTCCGTGAATTTTCCGTGAAATTTGACACATTTTAAAAATTCTGCCACGAAATCATGCATTTTTTCCCGTGAATTCAGTTGGTCCCTAATTATGTCGCTATCGCAAAAATTCGCCACCAGAAAGTTTGAGTTTAAAGCTGAGGTTAGGGATAGGTCTAAACCTAAAGTCAGAACTAGCCTTAGGATTGGGTGAGGAAGTTTTATGATAACGACGATTATTATTGAATTGATTCAAACGCCAGCATAGAAGCTATAGATGTCAGATTGAGCAGTAAATAATAGCATGATCACTAAAACAATATAAACGTATAACCACTCTCCTAAACTAATGCAACGTGTCAGACAATTGCGAGCGTAAAACACGTCGATTAGCTTACCAACACTTTTACGACTCCGACTTCCCGCTCCGCCATGTTTATTTAATCCGGAAGCTATTTTCTGCATAAAACGGCATCAAAGTATGAAACTAAGCTAGTATAGTAAGTAAAAAGCTGCAAAAAGTTGACGTTGGCGGCATGGTTATGTTAACAGATTAGAGACGGCAGTTACTCTGCTGTTGGTGACCATACAAACTCTTACTATTGGGTCGACCATTAAGCTGTAAGCTTAAACGTCTGGTGCTTTGGTACGAGTGGTCGTCTGTACGTCCTGTGTCTGTCACGAAATGTATTGTGGCTAAACGGTAAGTCGTAGGGGCCCGAGGGTCAACGATAGTGCGTTTAAATAGATCGATGGCGACTTCCTATAAAATGACTAATAAAAAGTCGCATTTTTATATGAGATGAACATCATCGATCTTAAATGACCTTAAAAAAATAATATGCGTTATTGTGGCTAAACGGTATAGGCCTACGTCGTATCTCAGAAACGGTGAGAGAGGCCCAACGTTGGTATTAGGCCTAATCACTAATCGAAAGTTGCATAAACCCTTTTAATTAATACGAACATCATTGACCTTGAATGACCTTAAAGGGTCATATTACGCACTCTGCTATGCCAATCGTGCAATATTGCGGCTGAACGGTCAGCGATGGTGCGTTAAACAAGGCGACGACGAGTTCCTCTGGGCTGGCAATGATAAAGTCTATGTCTCCCGTCGTGCAGCAGTTTGGCCGCAGTTTTCAGCTAGTGCCAGGTTTCAACCTATTCTAGTCGCTGTATCTCAGAAACGCGTCGCCCTTTCTAGTGACAGTTGGGCTTGGTGTTTATATTTGGCCAATTCTTAAGGCCTAATTACACAAGCGTCATCAAAAGCGTTCAAGTTTTTACAAGAAACCGTAAACATGCTCACAAAAGTTCCAATTAAACTTTTGATGAAATTCCGTCCCAAGATTTTCTAGTCTTTTGATCGAAATCATCGAATGTCCAGTTTCTTTTGTCGCTCCCTATTGCGATTCGCGAATACCTTCCAATTAGCTTCCATTGACACTGGCCATATACAGGGGATCAAATTTGTGCTGTAGCGCGTATGTAGCACGACGTGTCTGTTGTCGTATGTTTGTAGTATGTCTGTCACGAAATTTATTGTGGCTAAACAGTAAGTCATAACGGATATCGGCGATGGTACCGCTGGATAGGGCGATGACGATCCTACGTAGGCCTAAGCTGTCAATAGTACACGTAAGGCCCTTATGTCACTATCTGCAGCAGTTTAGTTACAATTTTAAATGCAAAGCTCCTGCGTGCAGCCATCAACCACGTGCGCCGAACAACTATCGTATCCTGGCGTAGTTTGTAGCTTCCGATATAGCAGCGTCACCATAGCGCGTATTAGACTGTACTCACTCAGATAGGTCGGTTTCTTTCCGCGACCGGCAGTCAGACGTTGGCCTTCGGATATAGACGGTACACTTGAGTAGCGACCTCTAGGCTGCTTGTATGTCTTCTCGCAGAAGTTAAACGGACGCTGATAAAATTAATAAGAATTTAATGTCATAAATATAAAAAAAATCGGTAACGTTGTGCACATTTAGTTAGGCCTACATGTTAATTTTATACGCAGGTTGTCTTGGTCTATCTCCAGCCATTTCGTCGCAATTCAGTGTTGGAAAGGTGCGCTGCATCCAAAAATTGCGAAAAATTCAACAAAACGCCTTTTGGTGGTTCAAGATCGCTGAAGGTCATCGATGTTGACAAATCTAAAAAACCCGTCAACAGTGCTTGTTAAGATATGCAGCATGTCTGTACCTATCTGCAACCGTTTTCACACTATAAAAGCCAATAGTGGCAAAGTGATGTCTTATTAGAGGGGGTACCCCTCTTTGACACTCTCTTTCGAAAAGAACCTTCTTATCCACGGGCACGAAATTTTTTCAAGATGAATTAGAGTCCTTGGGGCAGCCCACAGTGAAAATCTCGTGATCCTAGCTTGCGTCGTTTGACACAATACCGCAGTGTGACGAACAGACAGACGGACGGACGCCTCGACGATGGCTAATACGCGCTTAGACGCGCACTCGCGCGTAAAAAGTAGAAGACATTAGGTTCATCTACCCACGTTCACTACTGACGTACAAATGCATGTAAAAGTAACAGATTTTATGGCCAATATTATTGATTGTTTATAACGACACGAAGACAATAATCCAAATGTCTTTGGCTAGACTACTTGCTTTCTGGACTCTATTAGACTGGGCTACAGGTTTCGGCTAGACACGTTCACTTTCCACAGAACACAAGCACGATTGCAAACATTTATGCACACATACAGTATATCCTATCCGACAGCTAGTTTCACGATAGGCCTATACACAGCACGATACTAGTTACAAATTGCTAGTTACAATAATGTGTAGCCTACTAGGCCTACTAAAGTTGACATAATTAATAATATGAAATAGCGTTTAATTTGGAATGACAAACTACACCAAGTGCACAAACTAAACATGAACGCTATACCTGTTAATTTAGACGAAAGTCTAAAATTTTCAGGCTGACTACGGACTAGTAGGCTTATTTTCCAATAAACAAACAAAGTTGTAACAAACACGTTATAATGTACACCGTGGGCCAGAAAAAAACGTGCTATTTTACTTTTGTACATATCTTCGCCAACTATTGACCAATTTTCAAAATTCTTTCACTGGCACATTCTGCAGACAATTTGCAATAATGCGATTATTATATATCCCACCACACGATAAATGCGTTTCTACACTACCTTGTAAGCAAAAAGAGCAAAAACAACGATAATAACAAAAATTTAGATAAATGAATAAAAAGGCTTTAGACCAACATTGCGATGAATGATTCATATGACACTAGACTGTGTTATACCCACACAGTCTAGTGTCATACAGACCATTCACTGCAATGTAGGTCTGAAGTGTTTTTTTTCAATTTTACCAAAATGTTTGTTTGTTATTATCGTTATGTATGCATATTTTATTGATATTTCACCATGTAGTGTACATAGAGAGGTATTTACTGTGTGGTGGGATCTATAATAATCACATTATCGCAAACTGTCTGCAGAGTGTGCCAGAAAAAGAATTCTAAAAATCGGTAAATAACTGGCGAAGATATGGACAAAAATAAAGTGGTGCGTTTTTTTCTGGCCCACCCTGTATGTATAACTAACGTCGAGCTCAAGTATATACTTCTAGCTACACGTATACATCCATATAGCACACCATAAACACGCATACTACGTACTATATAAACTAGAATACTGACATTAATATTTCCAACTGAGAAAACGACACAGGCTATAGCAATTTCCAGGGTTTAAAATAAAATTTTAAGGGCTAAAGTTCACTGGTCCTTTTCGGAGTCTGCGGCCACCGGTATTTGCAGTCGGAGTCAACTTTTTGTTGGATATTAACAAGAAATTTGAGCAAAGCTCACGAAACGCGCGAAAGCCTATAGCAGTTCCTGTTCGCAGGTAATCTTAGTCTATCTCCATCCATTTCGTCGTAATTCACTTTTTTGCAGCCAAAAATTGCCAAAAAATCACGCTAAATCAATATTTTTAGGGTTCAAGGTCATTCAAGGTTATCGATGTTGACATTTGTAAAAAGCTCCTCATCAGTGCTTGTTATGATAAGCAGCATGGTTGTGCTTATCTGCAACCATTTACACGCTAGACAAGCACAGGGTATAAATAACCACTTTTTACAGGGGTA
>Ga0209671_1000610_pt1 | contig 24958 bp, 14 predicted proteins | sample WorMetHERISLAND2_2_FD_187401 | JGI IMG/M metagenome (GOLD analysis project Ga0209671, IMG submission 187401) | Marine gutless worms symbiont microbial communities from Max Planck institute for Marine Microbiology, Germany - Olavius geniculatus... | ecosystem: Host-associated > Annelida >... | reverse complement strand
TATTGGAACTTTTATTTCACGGAATTAAGTAAATTAACATAAATTTACGTATGTGCATTAATTTTTTTAATGCATGTTATTTTTCAATGCGCGTTAATTTATTAACGCATTAATGCGTTAATTAATGCGTTAATTTGACAGCTGTAGTTTGCTGTGATGTGCGCTGGCAGTTGAGGCAAAAGTACGAAGCTCAGCAGCAGGAGCTGGTGGCATTGAAACAGCAGGCACACAGTAAAGACGTGAGAATTCACAGCCTCGAGCAGCAGCTGCGATCAGTCCAACAGACACCAGACGACACCAAACTCTACTCGTTCGGTGTTAAAGGTGTCTGTTGATTGATGACCAGTTTTTGTTCTTTCATTCGCTTATTACGAGATTGAAGTTTATCTGCTGAGTTTAGCGTTAAAGTTTTAGAGTTATTGCTAACTAAAACTCTCTACTCGTTCAGTGTTGAAGGCATCTGCTGATAAGTTTGCAGTTTTTCATTCCACAATTGCGATTTATTGACCGACTAAGTTTAATGTTAAAGTTTCATTAGAGTTATTGCTACAGTGTTAAAGGCATCTGCTGATGGCAGTTATGTACGCTGTCTCTCAAAAAAGTCACTCATATGAAGACGAGATGTGGTGGGCTGTGTCCGTCTGTCTTAGTTCAAATCTTCTAGTGTATGTTTCTGCCAGAAGTTAGCAAAATCGGATAACATGTGACAAAGATGTCACAAAACTAAGAAGGGTGACGTTTTGTTTGAGACACCAGTGTAGTTTTAATTCGCTCATTCCGATATTATAGTGGCGTTACAGCTTTAGAGTTACTGCTACAGTCAACTCTACTCCTTCAGTGTTGAAGGCATCTGCTGATGACAGCTGTCTACACTGGGTACCAATAATTACCGGACTCCTCGTTATTTTGTTGGAGTATTTTCATGCATGTTTCTACTGTGGGTATCTTAGCTGGTATTCTGTTCTATATATTTTTCACGAAGTAACAAGTGCTGTTAAGTCTCGATAATATGATGATTTTGTCGACTGAAATTTGTTAATTGACTGATAGAGTGATTTGAAAATGCATTATGGGTCCGGTTTTTTTTGGACACGCAGTGTAGTTTTTTATTCGCTCATTCCGAGATTCAAGTTTATCAACTGAGTTTGGCGTTAAAGTTTTAGAGTTATTGCTGCATTTTCTGCATGTGCTCGAATTGGGCTACTTTTCGTTGTGGTGAACTCACATCTGAAGCACCCCTATCGGGTAATTTGACAGTCGAGTTGGGGAATTGTCGATGGGGGAATCTTGTCCGTGAAAACTGTATGATTGTCATTACCTTGACATTTGGGGCAACGCTTAGCATTTGGTGGCACTATAGAATAGTAGAATAATAGTTTTTTATTGGGCATTTTTTGGTGCAATTCATTGCGTTATTCTAGCGCTGCATTTCATTTTATGCTGTTTCACAACTGGTAAAAATTTCATGCAAATTGCTCATCATTTGAGTCAATTATGAAAAAAAACAAAAAGGGGTCCTTTTTTATGAAACACTGTGTATTAAGCTACAGTGCTGGAGAATGATCAGTGTTTATTGGTGCACTGTGATGAGTGATAGATGTAATAAACGTTTTTACATTTTTTTTATTTTCTCAGCTTTAAAAAAACGTTTATTGTACGTGGCATCAATGACTTTGAGAAGCATTTTTGAAACTGCAGAAATGAAAAGTGGTAGTATTTTACATACCGGGTAGTTAATAAATGACCACACAGTTCTCATTCTCTGGTTGCAGCCATACTGCACGTACAGCATTAAGCATTAGACAAGAGGTTGAATAAGTATAGCTAACGTTTTAATTCAACATTTTTAAACACTTGTTATTCTTGCCATGTTTTTTAACGTTTTTTTCTGGAACGCTTTTACATCTATGTGGCAGGTGATACAGTGACAGGCCACTTTCTGCACAGACTTTATTTCATGTTGTTCCTGTGGTGATGCCATTACTTGTGCACTACTGTTTCAGAACACAAACACATCCTCGGCATCTATTGTTTCTGTGCCAGTTGTATTTATCACTTTGTCAGTTTGTCATCTTCACTCACTGTCAGTGTTTCAGTAATCTCACTGTATTCTATCTGTGTAGTGTTACAGCGAGCATCTGCACTTTGAAGTAACTGTATGGTCAGATTCGACCACATTACGAACTAGGCCCAGTCCTGTTTAGATGATTTCTCTCAATTTTCACTTACAGCAACATCACTTGTAAATGCCTAGTTGTTGATTGTGTTAATTACACGGAAAAGTGGGAATGGTGCTCGTAATAACTCTGCTGTAATTGTGCTCAGTTATGCTAGCAACATACAAAAAGTATCAATATTTTTTGTTTTTAAAAGTGCAATCAGTCGATCTGTGTTTGCTTCATGCGATTTTGCCATATTGCGATAGCTGTTATTACAGCCCATAGTTTTAGGCAGTTCAGCTTGAATTTTTCCACCACATTTCGTGATAAAATTGCCTCATCAAGCCAATGATCATGATGATCACCTGTTGTTTCTCATCTTCTGCGAAATTCCGCAGATGTACCCAAATTATGCGGCTCGGCCTGCGCAAAACTGTGGGCCCTAGCACTTACTCTGCTAATGTTCCACTGAACTTGTTTTTTTAAATCAATTGTTGTTACCTAGAGTTACTGTTGTTTTACTGTTCACTGTCGGTCGGCACGCTATGCTTTTCACTAGAAGTAAAAAAACTGACCTACCTGTTACATAAAATCTTATCTATTGCTACTCGCCAGCTGTTTGAATATGTCTTTATCACTTACATCAACATGTGCGTGTGCATGGAAGACATTTCGAGAAGTTGCTGTATGAATTTTGTAGTAGTGTTTTTCGAGTATTTTTATTGTCATTTACCTACTTTTGTATGTTATCACATTTTGTTGCATGTGTGTTGCTTACGCAGTCACTTAATAAACAGTTCATTTCCAACTTGAGGTCAATTTGTTCCACGTTTACTACAACTACTGCTACTGTGGCCTACGCTCAGTGAGCCTATGGTAATACTGGGATAACCAGTAATTTGGCTGATTTTCAACTATGGCTATCTTCAACAATTCATATTCTAAACTGCAGAAGCTGCTATTATTTCAACATTGTCATATGTCAGAATCTCCAACTTCACTGTATGATAATATGTATTAACATTTCTGCCAACTCACGTGTAGTGTGTAGTCCTACTCTTGTAGTTGTTAAACCCTGGATCAGTCAAATTTGAGCTAATGCTCACGAGATGCGCAAAAGCCTACGGCAGTTCCTGTTCGCAAATTGTCAGTATATCTCCAGCCATTTTACCACAATTCACTCTTGAAGTGTGCTCTGCAGCTGCAGATCGCAAAAATCAATAAAAACTTTATTTTGGGAGTTCAGGGTCTTTCAAAGTCATCGATGTTGATAAGACTAAAAAGCTTGTCACTAGTGCTTGTTGTAATAGGCAGCATGCCCATGCCTATTTGCAACCGTTTTCACAAGACTGGCCAACAGCAGAAAAATAACAACTTTTATGGCAGTACTGTTCCTTGATGCCCTCGTGCCCAAGTTTCCTTGAACCTAGAAAATCGAGACTTGCACTGCCGAAATCTATGTTCAATGCTGAAAATTTCATATGCAGCTTATTCATGTCTATCTCAAATGATTTCGGTGCAATTCGCTTTTGAAATGTGTCTCGAGCCAGAAAGTGCAAAAAATCCAAAAAAAACCTATTTTGGCGTTCAAGGTCATCCAAGGTCATTGAATTCGGTGGCAATCGAGAGCCAGTGTACGACTTCCTATTATTGATTAACCTAGGCCCTGTCTCATACCGTTACCGAGATACAGCGACTAACTGGCTAAAAATTGCAAATCTGTCCTACCCCCTCTCATTTAGTGCCCTCGTTGGGTGACCCCCTTCGAGTTTTTGGAAAAGCTTTACGGTTCCTGAAACTAGTCTTCCGGGCAGCCGACGCTAAAGATTTGGTGATCATAGCTTGCACAGTTTTTGACTGATCCACCTGTGTGACAGACAGACAGAATTGCGATGGCTAAGATGCGCTAAAGCAGTAGCTGCTTTCGCACGTAAAAAGCAACCTTAACTGTCTATTTACTACACATGCGCCCTGATTCTCTTGTGAGATTTTGGCACTATATAAATTGGTACTTACTTAGTTACTAACTTTAAGGGTACTTTAGATTTAAGTACATCTCGGCAAAACCAAGGTATTTTGCCATAGCAACCTGATGTAAACTGGATTAACTGGTTATTCAACTGAAGCAGTTGTTTTGCAAGTCAGTGTTTGGATTTTTCAAACAATTTAAAACATAGATTTTGGGATTAAATGTGCAGGTTAAATATTAGTTGTTAATGCAACTTAAGCATGAGTGAGTGAGTAGGGTTTAACGTCCCGCCCGACACAGTATAGGTCATTTCAGGGATGGCCTTTGCAGGCAAAATTCCACATACACAAAATAGACGGGGGGGGAACCTTAAGCCATCACTATTCAGTGATCTGTTAGGTTGACTGTGTGACCTGATAAATTTCATTAAATTTGGAGATTTATTTGTATGGTAACTCAAAAGTAAGCAAATAAACAACAAATGACAAGCAGTAACACATAATGATACAAAAATCGACGCCACATCTTAGATTGGATCTATTTACACAGCAACTTAACTGTATAGCTAGTATACAAACGAACGTAATAATAACACATTAAAACACACAGTACATTAAAAACACTATATCAGATCAGTGACAGAAGAACTGGTGTTTCAGTCCACTAGCAAGTTTCAAATCATTTATAACAATAATTTCTTTTAATAAATCCCTGATAGCAAAAATATCTATCAGCAGCCAAATAATGCTACAATATCAGCCAACTAAAATCAACTAAAATAAATATATTCGACACAGCCTTAGTAGTCTAAAATCAAACAAAAGATGACATTTAATACATTTTAAGAACAAGCTGTAGAGCAAGGATGAAGGCCAAAAACAGAACATATGTTACATATGGCAAAAACAAGAGCTTATGCCAATTAGTGTTTCACATGAGATAGTGAATGGTGTCTTCTGTAAAAACACATTTGATTAATGCATGATAACATAATGGTACATAAAATATATTTAGTCATTATTTTTATAGCAAATCTGTAACAAACAAGAAACTAGCTTGAGTAATGAATAAGTCTACAGAAAGCACACGAATGTCCAAGATTTTGACGCAACTTCTGGTTTCCAAACTTTTACACATCGTGATATTCTCCGGAAGGATGGTTGGAGCTAGATGACATATGGTAGCCTAGCAAACTATTGCACACAAATGTGATAACATACGTATGCTAAAACTGCATATACACATTACACACAGCACACTATACATTTACAACTGCACGTACAGTAAACTCACATCCAGCCAGATGCACACCACCATCACACTACAGTTTGGCAACCAGGTAATAACTGACAATCTAGGCCTAATGCAATAAAATGTACAAAGTATATATACATAGAGAATTATACTAAACTTCCAGGCAGTAATTCTGAACATTCTGATGACACAGTGGCCAATTTTCTCACCAAAATACTGCAAAAGGTCCTAGATGTGAAAGTGTTAATTATTACATCAGAATTTGACTTCTTCCAACATGGCATTACTTAGTGCTGGCATCAAGAGATGCACAATTGCATCAAGGAGCACAAAAATGTTTTATTTCACAATTTCAAAAGGAGATACTGTTGTGCATATTCAGGCTCACAACATGCCTGTTGAAATCTAGCGAGTAATGGACAGCACTACTATAGGACATCATAAAGAAATCCATTTACAATTTCAGGACGTGGAACATGATCCAGAACAGCACCAAAATCTAAGTTATTTTTCCCTGGCCATGCCCCACAACCTACAAAATTTCACGAAACTCAATTGCAACTTTTTGAGTAATTCTGTGAACAGGCGAACACTGTAGGATAATCACTGCCTCCTTCCCCAGTGGAGGTACTGTAATGATCGTCAGAGTCAAGCTAGGATGTAAGTTGTTCTGAGGGGCTGTGCACGTAATTCAGCATGCATTATCTGTTGTGGTCAGCTTTGAGGCAGTATCTCATGTGAGTAATTAGCAGCGACGTACGACTAAAGCATGCACTGCAGTGATCACAACGCTGAAACTTGGCAGCACCGCTGCTTGCAGACAACTGAGACGAGTCTGCCTGCTGTTGCTCTGATGGGCTCACAGCTACTGTGGATGACTTGGCCTTAGCAGCAGCAGTGGATTTTGGTCGAGCTTGATGAATGCCACCACCTCTGCCTGCTCGCTGCTTCGCATCCTTCTCAGTGTGAACACGTACCACGTGTTTGTCAAGTTTGTCCTGAGAGCTGAACGTTCTTTTGCAGTGGGTACACTTGCTACGGTCCTGTGGTGCTACCACAGCTGGTTTTGGTTTCTGACTGCTGCGTTTAGCGGCAGCTCCATTGTGTTGGCTGTGTTGCGACGGTGACAAAAGACCAGCGGCGACACGTCTACGCTTAGCACCAAGCTTGGACAGAGCGCCACACTCGTGTCGATGAGCTGCCAGTGCCACATGTCCCACAAATGTTCTCCCGCATTCTTTACACAAGAGCTGCACGGCGGTCAGAGCGTCAGCAATCGGTTGAATCTCGTCCAAATAACTTCGCACGTAAGTACAGTCTTCATGCTGCTGACATACGTGACGCACCAACTGTGCGTAGTCATCGACAACCTCCGCACACAACTCACATGTCACCTGCCCACTATGGCTCATACTGCCATCAAAACGGCCGCCACCCAATGACGTCATCATCCGCTCCTTCCTAGCCTTCAGACGTTCCGCTATGTCACGGCTTCCCTTCTGTATCTTGGCCTTATCTTCCGACACCTGGTTCATCTCTACCGGTACAGGTGTTGTTGAATTAGAACTTTCGGCCACCTTCTGTGGCAGGGTCTTTACTATAATGACTGTGGATGCTTGCGCATTGACGTCAGTGGACTCATCTGCTGCTAATGCTGCATCAATATGGTCCGACACTTCCATTTCACTTTCCACTCCTTGCAGACTTTCGAGCTGTAGAGATGACGGGTACTTTTTAACGGCTGTCTTCTTGCGCTTTGAACTCCAGATGTTTGTGAGATGCTTGTTGAGACGTGACGTGTCGACCGCCGTTGGTATGCGTGGCTTTGCTTTCATGCAGCGACGTTTCAAACCGGCTGAGTAAACAACATGATACGAGATGTCTTCTTCATCGATAGCAATGTTGCCATCTTCACGCAAGGTGTCACTAACTTCCTCCACTTGATTACTCTCAGCCACGTTTGATCCCAGAGCCAGCACTAAAACAACAGCAATATCGCTGGTAAAACCACCAAGCAGTAAAGCCTGCATGCTCACTATTCTGCTACTAAACACAAATTTTTCAAATTACTACTCTTTTTTTCTGAATTTACTAGAATGTGTTCTCTTACCCCAATCACAATTTAAGAACAAATTAGCATCAGCAGCAGCATCATTATCAGCATTTATGAGCTCAAAGGCTTCGATTGAAGAAGCTATTTCTTCACATAGCGCACATTCTACAGGCTGCCATATCAATGATCAACATCACTTTACACAACATGTAGTTTGAAAGCAAAGTCTTCTTCTTCCACTCCTTTTCCAATAATGCACAAATCCTCATAGTTGAGTAGTCATGCAAGTCACCTACCTATGTTCTACGTAGACAATGTTAAATATATATAAAAAAGTACCAGTGATGCGTATTTTGATGGAATCATCGTTCAGTTTGTGAATAAAAAGTTGACTGGTCGTGCAGTCCTGCTTGTTGACGGAGAGAAAACATGACGTGCCGCCCTGCTGTAAATCCTGACAGGTTTCCATAACTTCGCGCGGTAAGATTACCTCCACATCCGACAATACTTCACTTTCACCGTCTATAATCATGACGTCTACTGCAAAAGTACAATCAATAATAATACTTTCTAAAATTAAAAACAAACGATAAACAAACACGAAGTTCCCGGATGCGGATACAACATAGAATATAAATAGGCCAGTGTAGAAATAAGTAACGACATATTGAATTGAGGTACAAGGGGACCAAAAAACGCACCGTCCACGTTGGGAAAAAGATTTTTAGCATTACATTAATTAGAAGCCCACGCACTTTTATTACGTCAGCTAGAGCATGTTTTATATTTTTCCTAGAAACTAAACAAATGGTATATAAGTTTATAGGCAATCAAATCATCGAAGTAATGAAAGATTTCCAGTGACTGTGACTGACAAAGCTGTCCTATTTCATTATTTTGCATACTTAGTAGAAACTAATTTGGCGAAAAGAAATAGAAATGGAAGGTCAAGCGATGTTCGTGATTAGACCCTCTACCTGAAAATGTCGGGGGAAGGGGCGGGGGTCATCCGTGGACTCCATATAGGGCCGCGACCCCCGAGTGACCTGTTAACGGTTGCCACCTCTCCATAGCTACCAGTGAACCAGCAGTTTTCTGTTATCTTCAGCAGCTCAGCTGTAAGTTTGCAACAGCCATTGATGCTGCTGCCACGCTGTTGCGGTCGCTGTACCAGACGTGCTTATGGAATTTCACGCGACGCATCTGGCAGTTTTTCGCCGGCCTGAAGTATAACACTTCAGTACGTGGGCGAAGACAGAGGACAAGGGCAGAGGCGCAGTACAAGGCTGAGATCATCGTCCACTCACTCGGGTACTGCAACAGAAGGCACAGCACCAGAATGCACCAGAATTCTCTGCATCCACGTGTAGATAGGTATCAAAGGGCGTGGCCGTACAGACAACTACTAGGGTACTCGGTCGTCGTCGGTGGTCATCATTTTTGCTGCAACGTTGAAGATGGCGGGTCGGAAGAGGCACAACAGCGTCGGCGGCGAGGAGCAACACGTCATGGGCGGACACGTGTAAGATGTCCTGTTTTCTTGTCATTTCTGGCCTCTATGCGCCCGTTTTGTTGCAGGTTTTGCTCGGAGAAGTTGTGAGCGTTCGCTGATGTAAAGTTGCTCGCGAATCGCGCGTGCGCCGACTTGTACTTTGATCTCTCGCCACCATACACCGATCGCTAGGCAGATGTTACTCAAAAATATATCTTAATTCACACTTTTGAGCCTATCTGCGGATTTTTCTGTGTGGCTGGTTTAGGCAACCCACAATGATGGCAGTGTGGTGCGCTAACAACGTAAGCATGTAGCCGTAATTCACGTTGAGGGGTGCAAATATTCTTCCATTCTCCTCCCCACCTTTCTGCTCTCTGTTCGACCCCTCTTGAGCCCCTTTGGTTCAGCTGGCCTTTCGGGAATGTTTCAAGCTTCCCATTGCATCGCACAGAGCCTGGCTGCCGGAATGCATTTTGGTTTGTTTTCAGGTCAAAAGCGACTGGATTGCTATGCTGTCAGTCCTGGTAAAGCCCAAATTCCATTACGGCGACTTTGCGACAAAGTCGCAGACACACATCATGAAAGTCCACGACACAAATCATGTCGCCGACTTTCATGATTTGTGTCGGCAACCGCGGATTTTGTTGTCTACTTTTCCCGTGCATTGTAACGGGCTAAATTCCGTTAGAGCGACAAAACGGGTTTGTCACGGACTTGTCACGTACTTTGTCGCAAACATCTCGACACGTCAAGATGGTTTGAGTCCGCGACTTTCGTGATTTGTTTTCGCGACTTTCACCGAAACTTCATGATTTCATGATTTGTCACCGTTTATGTCAACAACTTTGATGATTTGTGTCTGCGACTTTCCCCATGGGGAAGTTTCGGTGAAAGTTGGCGTAATGGAAATTGGGCTTAACAGGACGCCACTAGTAATGGTACTGGCCCGCTATTCCGAAGGTCCACTATTCCGAAAGTCCATTGTGCAGATACGCGCCACAATGCTAACGTTCGGGTTAAGGTTAAGGTTAGTGGGAATAGTAGACTTTCGGAATAGCGGACCTTTGGAATAGCGGATCTTTAGAATAGCGGACTCGAATCTACGTAACACGGAGGCACGTTTCGCACTTTTTTCTACGAGATTCTCGTAGATGCTAGCATAGAATTCTCATTTCACATTTTAGCACTCTCAAGCTTCTCGTAGAAATCATGTGCAAGATTTTCCTTTGCTACTTTTTTCTATCTCTTCTCACATGCTTGCCTGGCATTGCGTCATCCAGAGACTAGGCGAGTTTAAGCTAAGAAATTCCAGCATCAAATAACCCAAAGTAGAAAATTTTTACCTGCACATTTCATATATTTTATGAGAACTAACGAGCTATAAAAGTGAGATTCTCGTAGAAAAAAGGGCGAAACGTGCATTTCTCAGAACTTACCTTTTCTTCTCTAGCAGTGGCTGTAGTGATCACTGGTACTCATTTTGCTTACCTATGGAGGGATGGCCAGGCTGAGTTCGCCTTAGTGGCTTGGTAAAATATGGAGACAGTTTACCCATAAATAGTCACACATATCTGTACTAACCTGGTTTAACATCAAAGTAACTTTGTTGATGCGATCATTGATGTTGCCACTAGGCTAAGCGGTGTCAATTTTAGATAGTACTGGCATTCACGTATTAGCATCAAGCCATATTTTGCAGTACTTGAAAAATTTCAATCTGAGCTGTTTGTTTCTCGGTTTAAAAATGAAGTTACCAAAACAACACTGAGTTTAAGCCCCTTTATTATCATATCTAGAGATTTGATTTGGCTAATTTGCAGTCTGTGGTCTGTTGCAGAGAGGGCATATTGTTCGCACTTGGCAATCCGCTGTTGGACATATCTGCAGAAGTTACAGAAAAATTCCTCAAAAGGTTATTGCCTTAAGACTGTGTCATATTTCAGTGTCGGTTATTTTGTTGTGGAGAGTGTTTTAGATAGTTTTTAAGCTGAGCCTAATTAGGGTAAAGGGGATGTCAAACGAACGACAAAGTCAGCCACTTTTTGTGGGCGTGGTTTAGTTGCCCGACAAAATTGGCTAACATAATCGGTGAACCATGACACATGGCTTATATTTTCGTCTGCTACTTTGTATGTTATCAGCTAGAAACAGCCAAATGCAGATCGCAAAACAATACTTGCATCACTTTCTTCTGCATCTAATAAACGAAAATAAATAACAAACACAAGAAATAACTAAAATAAATATTTATCTTCCATCGTAAACAATCACCATGGCAACATAAACAAAATTTGTTGTCCGATATACAAAAAGTCGGCTGACAAAATCGTCGAAGATAGAACATGCTCTATCTTGGCCGACAAAATCGGGTGATTTTGTCGTCCAACAAAATGGGTCGATTTTTGCATGACACACGACAGATTTTGTCGGCAGATAAAATTGGCCGACTTTGTCATTCGTCTGACATCTTCTTTAGTGAGCATTTTTTATAATTATGAACTGGAACATTATAAAACTATAGCATGTAACTTAGGCAAAATGACCAGGCAAAACTATTAGCTGTGTGAAAGAATCAGTCACTGTTAACTTGCCTATAAGGCTATTTAACAGTAGTTGGTTAGAGTTAGGATCACTTATCGGTAGGTAGTTACGTTCAAAATCTCATTAAGTTTAGTGGTACTGCATTTGAAATAATTCTGATCTAGTATATTTAATATATAAAATAATACTTGGCATGAGCGGATGAATTCAGACTTTGGAATTATGCATACTGGATCAGCCAGAGCCAACCTTGGGGATGGGCAGGCCCTTATCTAGAAATCTGTGCTTTTAGGATAGTGCACATGAGGCCCACATTTGAAACAGTATTATTTACAATGTACTCAATTATAGTGCTTTCATTTCTTTATTATCAAGTAGCCTATTCTTAATTGTGTCAGGATGAATAATACTTGAATATTACGAATATCACAATAATCATCCAGGGCATGTTGTAACTTAGGTCAATAATGACAACTGGCCATAGCCAATCGGTGACCCTTTTCACCACTCCTCTTCTTTTTTTTCTCATTCCTACTACTCTTTTCTCCCTCCCTCTCCTCTCGTAGGTGTTTCGAGGTAAGTTTCCCACCATGGCCCCAGTCACATTTTGCTGCATTGTCTGCTCACAGAACACATCTGGTTGTATCATCTAGACCTCACTGTCCTTTAAATTGGCAAGTTAATTCACATGGAATTTTTAGGGTCCAGAATGACAGCCCTGACAGCCCTAAAAATGCCAGCCCTGTTTGGCCGAACATTTTGAACATTCCTATTGCCTAAGGTTGGCCTGGTCCTTCCAACAATTTAGTTCCTGATACTTAAGTACTTGTTTACTTACTTGTTTCCCATATAGCGCCATGTCAGGACTTCACAGTTGTCAGTTGGGCTTAGGAAGCATAATCGCACTGTGCAATTCTGTGTATTTTTATTATTATTGCAGTAAAATAGTTGTGTCTGACAGATTTGGTCTAAGGGCCGAAGATTGTATATTGTACAATGACGAGCATAAAGGCCTGTAAGTCTGATTGCAAGACGGTTGTCGTTGTTGTTTTGTTTTTGTCTTTTCTGCATCCGCTGTCTGTTGTCGTTGTCATTGTTTATTAGCCAATTAGTTTCTAGTTTCGTTCTTTTCCCATACTTGCTCGGGCAGAAACTTGCTGCATACCAACTGTCTTGCAAATTTTCCTTTTCAGCCAGTTTTATTTTAGCGCAAAAAAGACCATTTTGTTGAATTTTGGTGGCACATTTTGGCTGGAGCTTTAGTTTGCTATTAGTCATATTGAACACTGTATAGGTTTTTTTGGAAAAAAATTATTAAATTTCTGTTTTTATTAAAGCTAAGTCCACAGAATGACATTTTCTGCTCGTTGTTGGCTGGGCGTATGAGTGATGACGTTTGTCTTTCTATCGTTATTGCATGCGTGATCTGGTTGCAGATATCATTTGGAACCAAACAATTCTATTCTTGCTGACCATAGTCATTTAACTCTGTAAGTGTTCGTTCTGATGACGTTGGTTTCTTAACTGCATGTCTTGCTTATGTCTGTACGAAATTCGCGATTGATTGATTAAACTTATTTTTAAAATCACATTTTTTGCCATATGTCATTAAATTGCAGTAGCATTAGATTGGTAAGTGATTTTGCTAATGCCAGAGACCAGCAGTTGTAGAGCAGATGAAACTTACAGCAAAGCACAGACAAGAAAATTCAGTCGCTTTATTTGAGAAATTCTGTTTAAATCAGGTCAAATAATCAGTATATTTTGAGACACTGTTCGGCGAAATAAATACGCTGATATTGAAATAAAAAGGTGCAATGTGAAACAGAAGCATTTAACGAGAAGTTAGTCATTTAGATCTAGGTCGCCAATGCCAAGGTCATTTACTACAATGTCAAGGACACATGGGACAAGGTGAAGGTCATGCATTAACGTCCCCACTGTTAGAATCTGTTGATTATTTTTGGTGTTATTTTGCATGGTATTTCATCAGCTTTGTTACTTGTTCCTAGTCAAGTTGGAACGTTGTTAAGTTTGTTAAGTCTGGTAGCTTGTTAACTGCTGTGATAGCACCACACTGCATTAGCATTCAGCGTCTTTGCCATTGTCTTGAGCTTTTGCACAGTAGCACTCCCTTTGCTGATGTAATGCATTAAAGCATTATTGCCAGTTAGATAGGCTAGGTTGGATCTTAAATATTTCACTTAACTTATTGCCGTTTTATACTAGAATTTCTGACTGTCTTTTAATCGTGGTGGCAAGAGATGAATGGATCTTTTTCTTAGTTGTTTGACCAAGTGCTATTCTGTCCATATTGTCCATTGTCTTGCTGGTTGGACTCGCATAGGATGTTTTTATTGTCATCATTATGTTTTTACCTAATTTATTACTCACATACACTCATGAATTCTGTTTTGTTTTTCAACTGGCCTGCTCAACTGAAGTTAATCCAGTCTGCGTATCGGTGCCCACAGTACAAGCCATACTACTACTGTCATAACTAGTCTTAACTTTTCTTTCTGTTATGTTGAGAACTTGATGCAAATTAACTCCATTCTAGTATCCATAATACTTTTAAGTCGGTTAAGACAGTAATTTGTATCTAGGCAGCATCATTATTTTCTAGTCACAGTCACCTGTACTGTTCATAAATTTCATAACCTCGCATCGTCTGTATTTTCTGCTCAACTTCTGAATTGACTCTGAAGAAAATAATGTAACAGAATAGTTATCAGTTTCTGGTAACGTTCTTTTGCGTTGCTGTTCAACCTCTGCATGTTGGACAGTCGGAGCCTAAAACTGCTGGCATGTAGACATTTCTATGTAGGCCTAATGTAGCTTTTCAGTCTGTCTGAACATTTAGCATTTATTATTGTTTAACAGTTCGTATTGAAACAGTCTTGTTATGTTGCTGCTGCTGCTGATTACAGATGTGATGATATGGTAAAGGGCTTCAATGTGACTTACGTACCTGGTGGTGCTACACAGAATACTATCCGAATTGCACAGGTGAGCAGTTAATTATCACACAGGCCCATCGAGAGGGGAGATGGGGTAGGAGGTAAGTTAACCCCAGCCCCGTGACATTTGGGGGTCCCATCATCACTCAGAAATATAAAGTTCATCAGACTGCTTCATTTCAAAAAGAAAACTTTAAAAATTTTCCCCCAAAGAGGCCCAGTGAGAATGTCTCCCTTGGGCCCCACTGTGGCTGTTGATGGGCCTGTTATCACAGATGTATCAGTGTTATTTGCTGGATGAAGCTTTACTGTGATCTGGATGGTGCATTCCATTGTAGTGGACCATAGCTATGGCAGGCTTTTCCTATTCTGATGTGATTCTTGGGAGAATTTTGCAAATCGTTCAATATCAGTGTAGAAAACTCTTGTAGTCTTTTAGATTCTATATCCCTTTATTTTTGAAATTATCAAGAAATTTAAACTATTCACGACTACTTCTACTAGTATGCTGATTTTCAGTTCCAGCAGTATGACATTAAAGGTCCATGGCCACGGTCAAACTCACTTGCGCAATTTATGTGGATTTAAGTTAGACATTTAACCTCACATATGTAATATGTCGATTTGAGCTTCATAAATATATGATATTAATGTGCAAAATCTCAAACGAAATGTTGCATTACTTTTCATGTGAAAAAATTCTAATTTATCAGTTTCTCCTGTGACGTCATCAGCCTAGTTCATAAGCATTATGAATATTAATGGCATAGCCCTCGACGTCATCAGCCTAGGCTAGTCCATTAATATTCATGATGTCTTTAGGCCAGGCTGGTGACGTCACCAGGGGCCATCATGGTGGTGTGTTTTCTGCGTCATTTTCTTCTGCATCATTATTGTAGATTGTTGATTTCAAATTCAAATTTCTTCATGTTGACAAAATGCCATGTGCCGATATTACTGTCAAAATTCTCAGAAAATTGTGCTATTTTGGGAAAATGGTAAGTTAATTTTGGTGTCCATGGACCTTTAAAATGTGTAACAGTTGTATATCTCAGTTACACCAAAACCGCTCACATTAACCTTAAAACTGCCAATTAATTATGGACGCTTTTAAGTGGAATTCAGACAGTTGAGACTTGTGATTCTGCTTTTGAGCATCAGTTCAATAAGCATATTGTTCAGGTTTGGTTTTTGTTTTTTTCATTGGTCTTTGTCTTGGTCTGATAATGGGGAAGATTATTAGGACTACTATTACTGTTTCATGCACACCCATAATGGTCAGTTCTTACAGTTTTAGCTTACGATTTTTATTTTGTGTTTCGTGCATCTCTTATTTGTTTTTTTTCTGTAAAGGTTTAATTTTGTGTTTCATTATGTGTTTATGTGTTTATATGTGTGCATTGCCTGGAAAGATCATCTATAAAATGACCTGTATGGTACTGTGTCAGGTGGGATGTTTCTCACTGTTGGTTTTCGTCTCCAGTTTTTTGGTCTGATTTGTATCCGTGGTTTGTGTGGATGCATTGCAGTGGCTGATTGGCGTTCCGAACGCGACGACGTTCATGGGCTGCATCGGTCGCGATGAGTTCGGTAAAATCCTGGAGAAGAAAGTGATTGAGGCCGGAGTCAACCCGCGCTACAAGTACCACGACACCGAACCGACGGGAACGTGCGCCGTCTGCCTCACTGGCACCAACCGGTCAGTAACATTCTGGAAACTTAAGAGAAGAATTTTCTCAACATGGTTCCTACAGTTAGAGAAAGTTATAGAAAGTCAAGGAAAATGGAGAGCGTCGGGGGAAAGTCAGGGAATTTGAGAAGTAGCTGCAAAGAGTCCACAAAAATACGCTATTTTGACATTGAAATATCAAAAAAGTTTCTGGGGACCCCAAAGGCCTCCATCTAGAAGCTACTGTTGGTTTATTGGGGTCATGCATAAAAAAATTAGTCAGGCAAAATCATCCATTTTATCTGTAAAAATTAGCGAAAATAAATTCTGCAAAGTAGTAAGAACCATATGTTAAGTCTTTCCTAAGATCTGTGTGCAAGTGCTGAAGATGTATTTTTCAGACCTTAGTGCTTTTCGTATTACTGTATGCGGTCGAAACCTGGACTCTTCTCGATGCCGATTCCAGAGCCCTCGAGGCATTCTTTATGAAGTGTCCGAGGTAGCTCTTGCAGATCAAATGGCACCAGTTCATTCGAAACGACGAGATAACTGAGTCCACTGTTCTGCTGTCAATCTCAGAGTCAATCAGCCATCACTGCAACTCTCTGTTCGGTCACGTCACCAGGTTGCAAGAGGACGTTCCAGCGCACAAGACATTCAACTGCCATGTTGACTTATCGATCAGACGTCCACCAAGTAGCCAATGGAGTCGTCGTTCAGGCCGTCCTCGCAACGCATGTGTTGACCAAATTCAGCGAGACAGCTTTGGCCGACGCTACGGCCTCTGCTGGCTAAGCATTGACGATGACGATGATGACTGAAGACGTGCACTATAAAATCTTTTGCTGACAATCATCTAAACATTTGCCGTCATATACAGGTCATTTTACTTTTTAATGGACGATGTTCTTAGGTCGCTGGTAGCATATCTTGGTGCCGCGAATCATTTCTCAAAGGACCACCTTGAAATACCGGAAAACCGTGAACTAATGGAGAAGGCTCATTACTTCTACATGGCTGTGAGTGGCACACGTTGTTGCTGTATCATAGCTCCAGGCCTAAATTTACAAAAGTTTGTAAGTTGAACTTATGGAAATCTTAAGAAAAATGCAATTTGCAACTGTTGTAAAGCTTATTTGTAAGTGGCTGAATTGCACCATTTTGTAAATTAGATCTTTTCTTATAGATTGTATCAGTTTTTTAATGTGTCCTAAGTAAAAACTGCTAGAACCATAGGTGAAAGTGCAAATCATGACAAAAGTACAACAGATGGGTAGGACCGTGTGAACAGAAATGCAGTCAGACAGTTATAGAAGTGATAAATGCTCGATTATTGCACCAAGATGTGATCATGTCCAGTATTTGAATGCACTTTTTTATAGGACCGTCTCGCACTGTGTTTCAAAAACTGTTATCTCTGTAAAGCATTTGCATATTTGCGTGTTTCGCTTTTTTCCATGGCACCACATCGTTAAGGTTGGGAGATTGTTAGCGGTTGTCCTGTGTAAATGTCTTGTGTTTTGTGTTAATAGTTTTCTCCTGTGTTGTGCTCTGTGTGTCAGGGTTTTCCAATGACGGTGTGTCCCGATGCTATGCTGGAAGTAGCTAAGTTTGCGGCATCACATGACCGCCTGTTCACTATGAACTTGTCGGCTCCATTCCTTTGCACCGCATTCAAAGAACAACTCCTATGTCTGCTGCCTTACGTTGATATTCTCTTCGGCAACGAACTTGTGAGTTTACTTGCTTCTTGTTGGCGTAAGTTGTGTCATTTCTTCTTATAATTCAGACATATCACAATATTCGGGTTACATTAAAAAGCGATTGGTGTGACAGCAAACTGTGTTGGCATGTTGAAAAGTCTATTTGTTGCTGGTCATTTTTGTTTAATTATCAGTTCATCTGCTTTGGCCAAATTATTTTCAGTGTGTCAGTGTGATTAAAGGTCCATGGACACCAAAATTAGCATGTATATTTTATCCATTTTTCTACAATTGCATAATCTTCTGATAATTTTGACAGTAATATCAGCGCCTAGCGTTTTGTCAATGCAGAGAAACTTACATTTAAAGTCGACGATTTACAGATGTGATCTAAAAAATCGACACCATATTGGCTAGGCTTCGCAACCAGTGACGTCATCGGCACGTCCCATCAACATCATGAATATTAATGACCTAGCCTTATCTAATGATGACACTTGCCGGGCCATTAATGTTCATGATGTTTATGGGCCGCACCGATGACGTCACTGGTTGTGCTTGTGTCTTGATTTTTTTGGCATAACATAACGTAAAGCCATATTTTTGTCATAATCAGGCATTAATTTTGTATGTTTACAAAGCTTAAATCAACATATATATGCAAGGTATGAGGGTCATTCGATAATTAAGTTACAAAGCAGCATAATTCTGTTAGTTTTGCAAATCTGAAAAAAATGAAATATACGTTTTGTAGGTAATTTCATTCTGAACACGTAAAGAATTTTTTTTGATGATAACGTTATCATTGTGACGTCATCTGTTCACAGAACACAGCCCGCACGTGTATTATTTTCCCCACCAGTAATCTATCGTAACTTGCAAGTGTGAAACAGTGTAGGAATGAAAAAATGAATAAACTGAAGAATTTAACGCCATCTTTTTAAATGCTAAAGACTAGTATTTCTTGTTTCAACATATCATCTGAGTTCGCTCAAACATTTGTGCTATCTGTCAGCAAACTTCTAAATCCCTGATGCAAAAAAACGATGCTGACTGTTGTCCATGCCGCTGAAGAACGACTGATTGTGCCTCGGTGTATGACACAAATTTCTGCCCACCTAGCATTTTTACACCAAATATGAACTGTTCGCTTCGGAAAACACTTGTTGCCATAAACTGGATGTGTCTCAGAATGAATCTGATTTGCATTATTTTTTAGCCTACAAAAATACAATAACGGTACGCTGTTCGTTACGGGATGATTTCAGTGGCAACGTCGTTGTATTCAATGTTTATAAATGACGTCACAGCGACGTCATCGTCATCAAACTCACAGCTGCTACTCAGAATTAAATTCCCTACAAAACGTATATTTCGGATTTCGAATATTTGGAAAACTAACCGAATATCGCTGTTTTGTAACTTATTTATCGAATGACCCTCGTAGAATGTCTAATTAAGAGCTACCTAAATTGCATGAGTGAATTTGACCGTGGCCATGGACCTTTAAGGTTTTTATTTATTGTTTAGTCTTACTTTTAGTTTTGCTGGGCAGGTAATGCTAATGGCATGTGGCTTGTAATAAATCACAACTCAGAAATGCCCAAGCATTTTATTTATTTATTCCGACTGATGTAAACTGGAGTAATTCCGGAAAAGTTGGGTGTTGAACAGAAACTAAGCGTAGATTAGAATTAATGTTTATTGCACATAATATACTTGGTTTTATTGATGTAAACATTGTTCAGTTGTATTATTGCTACTGATGTGTGGTTGAAGATATATTCCATGAAGATGCTGAGATTGCGAGTAAGTGGATAGTGGCAAATTAATAGGCAACAAGGCAATCGGTTGGCTGTGAAATTTCGAGAAAGTTGAATGTGTGATGTGTGTGTTCGTATTTGCGGTGGTAGGAAGCCGAAGCATTTGCAGACGCCAACCAGTTGAATGTAAGTGTCCCATCTTTCAAACTGTACATTAGAATATTAAACTTATTTAGTGCACGTCTCTAGCTCATTATTTTATGCTCGTCGATGCTTATTATCCAGGCTCGCATTATCTTAGGAAAATCACATCGTTATTTAGTCTAGCTCTAGCGCCTACATTTCGATGTTTCGTAATTGCATTTAGCTTGCATGTTTCGTGCTTTTTCTTTACTGTTTAGGCACAGTTTTTATTGTTAAAAATTCTAAGTAATGTGATCCATTATTGTTGGAGCCAATGTGGAAAACTTTAGTGTAATTGTAATTCGGCAATCTTTAGTTTGCAGATGCTTCATGAAATGTATGAGGGTTCTCTCATTTGATAAGTTACAAAACAACATCTTTACTTTTCGTTTTTGAAATAATAATAATAATTTTGTGTTTGACTAGTTTGCTACAGCGGACACTTGCTTAGCTTACGCCTGGTTTTTTACCCTCGGGAATTGTAAAAATAATATTAATAATACCAATGCCAATGTTTATGGTGCTGTCATCATGGCACAGCCATTACGAGAGTTCACTCGGTTCATTTGACTGAATGTAGCACGAGCGCCAGGTGGCTGCCGATCTTTGGACCAAGCCGATCAGCTTGAGCCAATAGATCCACTGATAGGCAGCTACAGTAAAGTTCTACATTCACCATCGCCATTTATTATTACTCAGCTAGACAGCTGATACTCATTTTACCGTCCCACAGAGGGTAGAAGGCTGAGTTGACCTAGCTGGCTGGCTTCACATCGAGATGGTTTACCTGCCCGTAGACAGTCATCCATCACAGTACTAACCGGGCTCGGTGTAGATTAACTTCATTGATTAGACGAAACATGTTGCCACGCCAGGCCACCAACCAAATGTTCAAAATCTGAAGTGCGGGTTTTGCATAAAATTGATTCTGAATGCTGGCTGTCAGTTTATTGTGATGACGATAGTATCTTTAATGTCGGTACCAGCTAAAACATGACAACTGCATGGTGATATTGATTTTTGGTTTTATGGATCATGCATAATTTTGCATTTAAGTTTGTGTTTTATTGCTATTTGTGTTTTATTTTAATCGGTTATAGTCTCTCACCTGATATCTGTTGAAGCATTCTGTCTTGACTGATTGCATGTGAGTAAAGCATATTTGGTGATAACTTGTCTCTATGTCGTGCCTTAGACGAAAGACTTGTCAGCAATAGCAATGCACCTCGCACGTCTTCCAAAGCAGAACGGCAAGCGCGGTCGCATGGTCGTTTTTACTCATGGAGCTAAGCCAACGGTTGTCATTCAAGGTCTGTAGCTGCTGTCTTTTTATGCGCGAAAGCAGCTACTGCTTTCAGCACGTCTTAGCCATCGCAATTCTGTCCGTCCGTCTGTTTGTCTGTCCGTCCGTCCATCACACGGGTGGCTCAGTCAAAAACGGTGCAAGCTAGGATCACCAAATCTTCACCGTCGGCTGCCTGGAAAACTCTTTTTTCAGGAACCGTAAAGCTTTTCCATAAATTCGAAGGGGGTCACCTCGAATGAGGGCGCTGAATGAGAGGGATGGTGGGCAAAATTTGTAATTTTTGGCCAGTGAGTCGCTGTATCTCAGTAATGGTTTGAGATAGGGTCTAGGTTACTATTAATCACTAATAGGAAGTCATATACTTGCTCTCAATTGGCGCCGAATTCAATGACCTTGAATGACCTTGAACGCCAAAATTGGGGATTTTATGGATTTTTTGGCGATTTCGGGCTGCGACACAAGTCTATATCATTTACAAGGTGGCGCCATGATATTATCGTTATGCGATTTAGATAGAGAATTTGGTATTTGTATATTAACTTTGCGTGAACTGGAACTGCTATAGGCTTTCGCGCATCTCGTGAGCATTAGCTCAAATTTCTTGTCACTCTTACTGTCACTGTAGTCTACATACATCATGGTCCATAACAAAAATGTGGCACTTTACTTTTGGCCATATCTTTACCAGTTACGGACCGATTTTCAAAATTCTTTCATCAGCACAGTCAGTGGACAGTTTGCAATAATGTGGTTATTATATATTCCGCCATAGCATAATTGTGTGTTTGTGTCTCTACACTACCTTGTGAAATATAAATGTAAGACAAAAACTAACAATAATAACGAACATTTAGGTAAATGTACATAAACATGTCAGACCAACATTGCAGTGAATGGTCTGTATGACACTAAACTGTGTTAAACCCACACAGTCTAACATACAGATCATTCACTGCACCATTGGTCTTAAATGTTTTTTTGTTCGTTTACCAAAATGTTTGTTTGATATTATCGTTATACATTCATATTTTATTTATATTTCACAAGGTAGTGTAGAGACGCATATATGTTGTGGTGGGATATATAATAACCACGTTATTGCAAATTGTCCGCAGAGTGTGCCAGTGAAAAAAATTTGAAAATCGGTCAGTAATTGGCGAAGATATGGACACAAGTAAAGTGCCATGTTTTTTATGAACCACGCGGTATACACATATCTTTGCAATGACAATAGAAGAGATTATGCCGCTGATGTACATTTGACTTATGTTTAACTTGCTGATTTTGCAGCTTAAGTTGCTTTGGGTTAAGTCAGGCCGTATAGATGCTTTTACTGTGGGTGCTGCAGCTGTTACTCTGTTCTTAATATTTTTACAAAGTGACAAGTGCTATTAAAGGTCCATGGACACCAAAATTAACTTACTATTTTCCTAAAAGTAATTTTCTGAGAATTTTAACAGTAATATTGACACCCAGCATTTTGTCCGCACGAAGAAACTTACATTTGAAATCGACGATCTACGAAAATGACGCAGAAAACGAGACGCCATGTTGACAGGCTGATGACGTCACTGCATGTGCCCACAGTCAACGTAAAATACGCACAGAAACATAGGCATTATAAAATCACGTTGTTTACGTATGTACTGCTGCAGTTGTCATGTGATACAGTATTTATGTTTTTTGCCATTAAAAATACTAAAATTAATTGATAAACACTGGCTGGGTACACTACTGGCCACTTTCAAGATTAGGATTTTTAGCATAACGTAACGTACCATCATTTTTTGTTATATTTTGGCATTAATTTCATATATTTATAAAGCTTAAATCATCATATTATATAGGCAAGGTGAAATGTCTAATCGAGGTCTACATAAATTTTACAAGTGAGTTTGATCGTGGCCATGGACTTTTAAGTGCTGACAATAAGACAATTTTTTGTACCAGAATTTGCTGATATATGTAACCTGCCAAACAGCACAGTTCTAATATTTTCGGCACTGTTGGTAACCTCTAGCGATTGTAGGTGAAACTCACTCAGCTGGCGCAGTTTGCAGCTCTCAGCTGAATTATTGAAATACAGCAAAAAAAGAAACATGCCAGCATATTTCCCCACATACGGATGCAGGAACATATATGTACCTGGGTATTTGTGCAGTTGTCAGAAATTTCAACTTTTTAAATTTCTGTTGGTAATTATCGTTTGTTCACTCACACATAGCCCTTTATCTGTTGATATCTCTTCACTTCCAACATGCCATTTGACAGCACTGCTATTTGCATCGATTGTGCATTAGCGCACGCAGATTATGTATTGAACAAGGATTGTTCGAGACATTCGAAAATGTAGCAGAGAGACAGTGTAGAGAGAGATACATGTGTATCTGTTTGTCTGCGTGTGATCAGAGGGCCGCGTGCTTGAGTTCCCAGTCATAAAGATTGCTGAGAAAGACATCGTTGATACAAACGGAGCTGGTGATGCTTTCGTAGGAGGCAAGTTATCATTCTCCGGCTTTCACACAAGTTTGCCTTCGTCTTCACTCACAGTGCTGCACGATAGTGCTGACGCTGTTGTAAGGGCGATGAGTGTTAAGTATAGGCAATGGTGTTCGGGGAGGGGGGGTTCCTGTAACTTCGAAACTTCTTAACCGATTGGCGTCAGTGATCATATCGACCATCCACCTCACATGCAAAATATGGTTACAATGCCCTGGAGCATGGCTGCGCATGCGCAAAATTCGCTGTTAAGCATCTGTTTTTTCTTTTTTTTCTTTGCGCATGGCTACAGGTCAGACCGTTGAACCAACCGACGCCGCTAATGGCTCAAATGAAGCGTCCTGACGTCGGACACATTCCTTATATGTTTTTGATTAAAATTTTTAAAATTTACCCCCTTTTCACCCCAATTTTTATAAATTTGCATTACGGCCTGTGGGGACGTCAAAGCGGTATAACTCGGTTTCCATGAAAGATAATTGCACGCTGTTTTTGCCTACACCCCTATTTTCATGGTCAGGCAATCTAGTGGTGTCATTTAAACTTACCACCAGCCGCCGCTTGTTGCCATGGCAACCATGCGCCCAAAATTTGAAAATTTTGCATTACAGCCAATGGAGAATTTAAAGCGGTATAGCTTGGTCCCTGTAAAAGATAATTGCGTGCTGTTTTCACCTACCCCCTATTTTTCAGGGTTGGACAATCTAACGGTGTCATTTAAATTTACCCCCGATCACCACCTGTTGCCGTAGCAATTATGCATTACAGCTAGTAGAGACTTTAAAGTGGTATAACTCAGTCCTCGTGAAAAAAAGCAAAAAAATAGGGGGTAGGTGCTGTTTTTATCTACCCCCTATTTTTGGGCTTGCACTATCTGATGGTGTCATTTAAATTTACCCCCTAATGACGCCTGTTGCCATGGCAACGAATTTTGGGACAAAATATACTATAACTTGGTTTCTGTAAAAGATAATTGTGCGCTGTTTTCACCTATCCCCCTTTTTTCGTGCCTGTGCTATCAGATGGTGTCATTTTAATTTCCACCTAATGACCCCTGTTGCCATGGCAATCAACTGTTATTATTCAAAGAAAAATTGGCTGCAGCACAGCTTGTATTAAAATGTCTCAGACATCGTTACATCACACATAATTTTTTCCTTGCACCAACTTTTATTACCCGTCTGGAGGTATTCTGCAAACAGTAAATGAATTTATTGTCATAAAATCAAGTACCAAAAATTTGGACAAAAATTCACTAAAAAACAGCAAAAATTAGAGCAGAAGATGTATACACTTTTTACGCGCGAAAGCAGCTATGCTTTCAGCGCGTCTTAGCTATCGCAATTCTGTCTGTCCGTCCGTCTGTCTGTCACACGGGTGGATCAGGCAAAAACGGTCCAAGCT
>Ga0209671_1000609_pt1 | contig 24968 bp, 13 predicted proteins | sample WorMetHERISLAND2_2_FD_187401 | JGI IMG/M metagenome (GOLD analysis project Ga0209671, IMG submission 187401) | Marine gutless worms symbiont microbial communities from Max Planck institute for Marine Microbiology, Germany - Olavius geniculatus... | ecosystem: Host-associated > Annelida >... | reverse complement strand
GATTGTAGTGTTCGATAGCAGCATTGACACAGCGTGTATGGAATGTATTCAGCTGTGAAATATTGCACTTTCCGCGACCGAAAGTCGGACACTGGCCTTCGGATATAGGCTTCCTGTTTTTTTTTTTGTATTAAGCTCCACAGCACATCGGCCAGATCTACTAGAATAGCATATGGCGGATTGTCGCCGCTGTCTTCGTCCGAAATAAAAACTATGACAAATAGTTAATGCGCTTTCATATTAATTGCAAATCATTACTTCTCTTGCGTTAGTTTTGTTTACTCAGATACCAGTATAGCCTATTTTATATTTCCCTGTCCGCTGCACAGACAAACTCACTTCAGTGCTATAGCTGTAACCAAAATGCCAGCAAGTGTGTGTAGACCTAACAGAAAAAATGACTCACTTGTCTTCGCACACAACATTGACCAATTGGCCAATTCTGAGGAGGTTTTTTATACGTTTTTGCCCCAAGTTGAGTACATATTCAGCTAATATCTTTGTTATGATACTGAAATATTACATTTGTATAACTCCAATGTCTATAAACACAAAGTTTTTACTTAGTGCAAAGTGTAGGCCTAATAATATCCAGAAAACGAAGTAGACCTGTGCAGTATGCAATGTGTTTTAACTTGTAAGCACGATATTCAGTAGGCGTAATCGATATAGGTGATGTAATTCTGACACAGATGCACCTCCGTTAAAATCCTTTGTCTGGAAATTCATGTATTAACCTCGTTGCATTACAGCCTTCAATAGATGGATTTTTTCGAATTCGAAATGATTCGTATTACATACTTAACTTAAAGCCTATTCCTCACCATAAACTCCACGGATCAATTTCTTTTCCGTAAGTAGTTTTACAATAAAGTAAGTAAAATGACGTAATTTGATAAATTGCACATCAGTTTAATAGTTATAGGTCTCCTGACGTTGTATCTCAAAATGCATTATAATTACTGATAATTTGGTTGAGTTGTGAGCGAACACAAAATGAGTTTTCAATTCTGAGGGCATACAGGGTGACGCAAAATAAAGTACGTCATTTTATTTTCCTTTTTATATTGTTTACATCGCACAAAGGCATAAAACTATTGTAGCATACAATGTAAAGTTGTAGACACTACTGTAGGCCTAATACTGAAAAGGAGTTCAAGTTGATTGCACGTCACTGCAGTGTGAGGTTGGTCGTTGGATGATTGACCGAATGTGCTGCTTATCTATAGTAAGGCATTTTTTGCGTCACCCTGTGGTAGGCCTATACACATGCGAGTTTAAAGTGGCGGATCTATCTATACGCAGGCGACTTTTAAAGCGGAGAAGTTGGGCGGCGGAGGGGGTGATAATTGACGTCTGTGATTACAATCTGCGGTGGGAGTATGGGGGCTGACGTCATTAGGGGGCAGACTCCCAGTCAGTGTCCTCGACGGTGATGTAGTGGTGAACTCGTTGGACAGAGCAAGTTCGACGTCGGCAGCTTGCAGACAGCTGTTGTCGGCCGCGGTCGCTGTCCGATCCAGAGGTCGCTCGGAGTAGATCGTTGTCGACGCCGCCTCCAGCAGGTGCGCGCTCTGTTTCCGCTTCCGGCTGTCGGCGGCGCAGCAGTGTTTGCCGGGACGGCAGCGCGACTGCGTCAAACAGTGTGTGACGGTCGCTAGTACGGTGTAGACGATAGCGGACACGGCGACAAGACCGCTGACCATGTACCGCAAACGTGCCGCCACGACAGTCGAGTCCAACCGACGCCGGATGTCGTCGACCAGTCGTTCAACCTCGTCGACGGTCAGCTGATCCAGTTCGTAGAACCTGGTCTCGTTCTTGCGCACGGCGCTGCACAGTGACGGGTCCGTGGACAGTCCGATGTAGTCGAGGTCAGCAATGATCTCCTGCCGGCAGTCGCTCAGCTCGGGGAAGAACACGGAGTGCTCGTCTGTCCTCCAACCCTGTCGCCGTGGCTCGCGGCCGTCAAACGGGTACGAGTGACGATACAGCCGGAACACGGCCTCACCGGCAAACGAGAAGTTAGCGTAGTAGAACGTCTCGCGGTGGCTGAAGCAGACGAACGAGTGGAACACGGAACAAAGCGCCTGCTCCGCGCCCAGGTAGCTAATCGTCGCCACCAGGTACCCGTAGGCCTGCAGTAGTCCAGTCAGTCGAGGGTCGCTAGCGGCAAGGTCGACGGTCAAGTTGGTGGCAAACGGCAGAAGGTCGACGGCATGAGGCGAAGTCAAACTGCTACCGATGAAACTTCGGTCCAACCAGCCGATGATAACGTCTATCACGTTCGCGTAAAACTGGACCTACACACAAACACAAACGTAATAACTTATTACATCTACGTATATAATAAGATATTAAAAACTTTAAGTAGGCCTATGCTAGTAATTAAGTAAGTACATGGATTTATAATATTTTTCAAAAAATGCAGGAAAGCGTTTAAGTTGTGAAAACGCTTAATATAAAGATTAGTAATGAGACAGTTCATAGTCAGTCCTTACGACAATCTCAAACTATTAATTTAATACAAAAAGTAGGCCTAAACACACGAATTTGTGTTTTTAAACGACAGTTTAGAACAGCAAATAATCACATAGAAAATGTTAGTGAAATGCAAATTTTCATAGCAGCATAACAAACAGACTAATTAAAAACGTTGAAAAATTGTTCAGCGAGCTCAGCTGTGATGGTAGTATTACAGTTCACTTTAACTTTACTGACTGCAAAGAAGAGTTTTGGACGCTAACGGTTTGAAATCAGCATCGAATTCTTACCGCGAAATTGTTCAGAGGGCCTGTCGACATTTTTGTTATACACACAGCTTTAAAATTCGTTTGTTGGTACAAACATTTAGCCTGTATGTACCACGTATGCCTGGCTTAATTATCGTACAAGATGACTTAGCTGACGGATTTTACGAAAACGACACGGTCGACGGTCAAGCTGGTGGCAAACGGCGAAAGGTCGACGGCGTGAGACGACGTCAAACTACTAGTGGAGAAACGTCGGTCCAACCAGCCGATAATAACGTCTCTCACGTCCGCGTATATTTTACGTTGCATTATACTCAGTGATGCGCTTTTTTCTGTGACAAATGAGTTTTATAACGTTGAAATGACTGTGATACCCTAGAGAAAGGCTCATCAACACGTGGCAGGTTTCATGCATTTCTATGTTTACGGTGTAGGCTAATATAGACGCCATATATACGCTATAGCTGTAGAGAAATGGGACGCAAGGGAACGCAGTTCCCTGGACCGTCGTATCTGCCCGCACTTGGACAACAGAGTTACGTCACCTCGCATAAAACTAGAAACATAATACGTCGACTTACTTTCGACCTATTATACAGCTGTCTCCTTGAACTTAGACCTTTTGATGTTAAAATTAGCACCTTGTTTACTCTTTTCTAGAGAATATCCGAAAATAACAAACGTTTACACCATTTTGGTTCAACTGTGCCCGGGACGGACGAATAAACGGAATTTTTACGTCAAAGGTCAAAGATCAATGTTACGGACGTCAACGAATTCCGGAAAAATACAAATACGTCGCTTGCGCGATACCAACGTAAAAGTGTTTTGTCAATTAAAATTCAAAATAAGTAAGTGCGGACTACTTTTCACGGCTTGTGCGATAGCCGTTTTACATCAGCGCTTATACAACATTAAATGAATTGCTTGCAGTTTTTTTATATATGATTCTCAGATTAAACGATCGCATAACAAACCGCATTGGGCCGACATTTTTGAAAGTTATATCTGCAACTTATACACTGTGTCCCAAAAACGTCCCACTTTGTGATTGTCTATATCTTCGCCAAATATTAACCGATTTTCAAAATTTTTTCACTGATGCATTCTGTAAACAATTAGAAATAAAGTGATTATTGACTATACCGCCACACTTTAACTGTGTCGCTACACTACCTTGTGAAATATAAATGCAAGAAAAACTAATAGTAATAGACAGCAAGCGTGTTGGTAAACAAAATATGCTTCCGACCAAAAATTCAGTGAATGATTTGTACGATCCATTTCTTTGAATATCTGGCGTATTGAACGATATGTTTGTTTCTGGCCTTTGTGGTTTAGCAAGCCTACCATTTCATCCACACTCCACAGTGACAACGTCCTCTTTAGTACGAGTAGGCATATGCTTCAGTCTGCCGGTCTCATGCCTTTGGTCGGTGCTGCATGTTTCCCAAATCTCTGTTAATAACAATCCCACTCTTTCCCTGTTGCAGGTTATCTTCAAAATTCTGCCAGTATTCTCCAAAAACTGTATTTTTGGAACCGGCACAAGTTTTTAATCAGAGCTTTGTCTCCACTGCTACATGGCACATTACATCACTGGCATATCGTCAGTGCATTAAAAATTATTATTCACGACAATATCACCTGCTTTTGTTTACAAACATCAGAAATGCGTGTAAAACTAAACAGAATCCAATTTTTGTATGAAAAGTAGTAAAAATGGTTTCAGAAGATGATTTTTTGCATATGTACTCTAGCGATTTTAGTGGTTTTAAAAAAATTATGTTTCACATGGTAGTGTAGCAACGCAGTTGAAGTGTGGTGGAATTTTTAACAACTATTTTATTGCCAATTGTCTGCAGTATGCGCCAGTAAAAGAATTTTGAAAATCGGTTAATATTTGGCGAAGATATAACAAATGACAAAGTGGGACGTTTTTGTGACACAGTGTATACATAACATATGCATCGAAAAACAAACTCACTTTTAAAATTGTGCTTTTGATTAGTTTTTTTAAATCAGCCGTTTTCGGCAATTTTTGACTTTTTACTGCACACGAAACGAAAAGAAATGCAATGAACTTAAATATCTCGTGTACGAGTCGGTTCATTACAGTTCGTCTCACTTCCGTCGCTTTAAACCCATCTTAAGTACGCGATGAAGATCATCGTGTACTTAAGGTGAGTTTAAAGCGACGAATGTAAGACGAACTGTAATGAACGGATGATGATGATGATGAAGTGTTTATTTACCTCGTCCCAGAAGTATGCGCCGACACGGACGGCACCTCGGTGACCGGCGAGGATGGCTGCAAACATGTGTCGAGATCGGTACATGGGGGGCACGTGGAACGCGGCCTCAGTGTCGGCGGGCGGCCAGACTGCAAGCTCGGCCAGTGATCGATCCGTGTTCTTGCGAGCGGAGTCTAGGTCGAGTTGAGCGGCGTGTTGCGTCTCACTGGTCCGCGCCGTCACGTAGATTGCCGTCAACTCTGCGTACACGTTAAAGGTTAAAAAGTTCAAAGGTGGTGATATAGTTCTTTATGGGAAGCCCATCCATCTCAGAGCTACAGAGCGTCACCTGCCGGATGGGATCACACAGGTCACACAGATTATCTGCCACCAGGGATGTTAATGAGACCAAAATATGGGAGAAAGAGAACAAGAACGAGAACAGTGAAAGAATAAAATTTAACATATAATATTTGACATAACTGTCGACATAAAGTGATTTTATAAACCAATGTTATTATCAACTGATGTGGCATGAATCAGATGCACAAAAGACCAGGCCTTTCTCATGTGCAGCACCGAGATTAGGCTTACCAGAACCAACCTAAGAGTGAGTATTGTTAACAGTGTCTTGGCGGTATAGGCCTAATCTTTTCACTGCAGATTTGCATTTTATGCACAACCACTCATGGACATGAGTTGAATCAATCCATTGGTTTGGTTGGATTGGGTTAAACGTGATCGCAGCGAAAACACGCGCTGTCATAAACCAGCATGCAGTCTCTGCAACAACCTAGCCTACTCTATTGCACAGTCTATTGCAGCAGGTCAAGATAATAGACCTCTGACATAGCCTGTAGTCTGCACTCGTGACACCACCTGCATGAGCAGCTTCTGTAATTACGATTCAGTGAGTTTTATTGTAGGTCTAACAGCCACTATTCAGTTTACGATTAGTGCTGTCACTTCGACACTTGAGTCTAGAGTTATAAGTCACCATTGCGAGCATTAATAAGTATTTTGCACAGTCGAATTTCGAGACCACGAGACCAAGATGCATGAGAACGAGAACAATTGTGATGATAACAGGAACAACAACAACGAGACCAAGAACAAGAATGAGACCATTAAATTTGGTCTCGAGACCACGTTGGTCTCAAGAACTTAACATCCCTGCCTGCCACCCGACACAGGTGAATGCGCCCGCATTAACCCAGCCAGATAGGATGGTACTCGATTTACCTACCCCAGAGGGATGGAAGGCTGATTTGATCTTGGCGGCTGGTTACATAACGAGATGGTTTTTACCTGCCCGCAGGCAGTCAGTCACCCATCCAAGTACTAACTCGCCCGGGCGTAGAGTAACTTAGTTGATCGGATAAAACGCGTTACCGCTACGCCACGCCACCAACAAGTACACACACACCGTAGTATTGGCTGGCGTCTGCTATAAGCGACCCTTATTCTCAGACAGCGTGTTCAAATCCGACTCTGTCTGTCTGCCTGCGACGATGTCTGTCTGTCCGCAGCTCGGCTATTGTACGATATAGCAGTCGCGAGCCACGTCGCACGCCGGCTTTCTATGTGAGGCATAGAAACACGCCAAAATTTATCGATCGTAACTTAAAGACGGATGATCAGATTTTAATAATTTTTGGTATGAATATTTTACACACAACATAACTGGGGATCAAATGACTAATACGTGCCCACTTCACCGAACGTCTGTTTTTGCGCTACCTGAAGAAAACAAAACATCCAAAATATTACATGTATATTTTTATTCAATGCAATATCATTATTTGATTAAAATAACTCACATTTGCCACATTTCGTCCAAATTTCTAGCACTTTGGTTGACAGTTTATCCAATTGTCCAGTTGTGCAACTGCTGACAGTAAATATTCGAATTATCGGTTATTTGTTTAAGCAAATGCAGAAATATGCATTCTGTATGCGTTGATAGCAGTGTTGATAGTGTTTTGCTTCAGACTTCAACCAGTCGCTTCTTGAGTTCATTGATATCCCTAAACAGAGTCCCATAAACTCGCTGCTGCATAACACTGCAAATACTATCGAATGGACTGTGATCAGGGCTGCTAAGGGCTACGTATACGTATCTGGAATGATTAAATTTACTGATGTTTTTCTTCCTTTTATATCTCACGTTGCATTTGTTCTGTTTCCCCGAGTAATGCAGCAACAGACATGGCATTGCATTTAAGCCATTGCGTCTTTGTAGGCGGAGCACACTTTGGCATAAATTCTAATTTGCAAGCAAGTTGTTATACAAACTTATAATTCTGTTAAATAATTAACATTTTAGTATATTTTGTACCTAATTAACTTATTACAGCATTTACTTGAGACAAAATCTCAGCATTATGCAACAATTTCGAGCATTTATGTTTCACATGATAGTGCATTGACATAAATTAAATGAGGTAGAAAATGAGTACACGTGCACCTTACATAACCTTTGTCGTCTTCGCCATCAACATGCCAAAAATTATTAAAGTCAGTTAAAATTTGACAAAGTTATGACAAAAACAATTTTGACTGTTTTTTTCTGAGACACGGTGTATAGTCGTAAACGCATAATAATGTTGTAACCAGAACTATAGCAGGTAATCAGACTTAAGACGTTTAAATTGCCACATAAAAAAAGCGGCCGAATATGACAATACGGTGATGCAATTCCAATAAATGAAATCCAAATTGCGTTCGTGTGCGCACGAGAGACGGCGAGCGGGTCAAAAACTGCACGCATGCGGGGTCGTCGTCTGGGACAATTCCTCACGATCAATTGGCAAGCCATGCAGTAATTTATTAGGATGCAGGTCAGTGACCGCTGGGTTAAACACCGGCCATTCTGCTGATGTGCACCTTCATAATAACCACCATCCATGCATGGATGCCAATGCACGCACTGAAACTGAATAGTGAGCAAATTCGTATGAACACGAAAGGAGCAGTGAGCTCGAGCTGATTTTTTTATAAATCGCAATTAGCCCCCCCCCACTATACATGTAGCCAGAATATGCAGTGTCCAGTGTCTGCTATTTGGGTTTAGATATAGTAATGCGAGCTTTTTTGGACATAAGCGTGTGTCAAACCACTGTCTCAGTGGGACAAGTGTATGCTAAACGAACTCAAACATTCAACTCCAAACAGTGTGTTAGGACACTTATGCCACAGTGGACGACGGTTGATATTGTAAGCATACACTGTCGTTCGATTATTCACCTTTGAGTGCACCCGCGCAGTCAAGAACCCACTGCACCACTGCAGACATTGTGCTAGAGATAAGTAAAAGCAACCGTGGAATAATAAACATTATAGGCCTACTGTTGCAGTATTAGAAGCAGCATAACTTGGCTTGCCATACAACACATTTGGAGCGTGCAAAAATGAGCTATATAAATGTAAAGCCTACTTAATTTTAATAATAGCTTAATATTAATAATAATATTAATTAATAATAACGTTGGGCAAAGTTTTATGAAATTTTACTATTTACTAGAAGTTAGACAATAATAACTCGAGGGTTTCAGAAATGAAGGTCTTACAATAAAAAAGACAACACCGTCACGTTAACGCAGTTGTTCGTTCCCAAATTGTTTTTTTCCCGGCCCATTTTAATAAAACATTTATCATCATCATCATCATATTGAATAAAACAATTTCGCAAAATAAAACCGAACTTTCGTCAGATACCCTGCATCCGAATGAAAAAATGGGGCAGTGGTGTGATAAACATCTGATTTATTTCAAACCGTAGTCGACATTAATGTAAGTTTTGCAAGTGCTACGAATGATAGTGCCGAGAAGATGACATTATTTAGGCTTATAGTCACATCAGACTGAGACCCGATGCGCTAACCGCGCGGACCCCGGATATGTATCGTCAAAAGTCCACTGTGTCGTCAATCATTGTCAATGTCGCACCAAATCCACATCTACAGCGATGATCGACTTTGCTGGCGCATTCGTTTATCATGCCGACTGTATAAAGACTCTGTGCAGAATAAACTTGCATTAACAAAAATGATGAATTGCTAACACTGACTTCGTCGTCGTATATTCCGCCAGCCTAGCTATGGTATATACACTGCCTAAACCCAACGCTGACATTTTAGTAAGTCCTACTTTTTGCGCTGAAAACTGGCAGGTTCCAACTGGCACGGCGGTTCCTCCTGTCTTCAGAAACATTCGCACCAATGCTGGTTTTTGCGCTCTTTGTTTTCGACCTAAAAGTCCGTACGGAACAGACAGACGGACGGACGGACGAGAGCTGTATTGCGGCCTTAGAACGGCAGCAGAATGATAGCAGATAATTTTACCGCGCCTTCGGAAACTAACGATTGTAATAACTTCCGCTAACTAGAACGAGAAACCGAACAAGAGTTGATAGATAACTGGGGAAAAAACCGACGAAATATGAATCCAATAAACTGTCCAGTAATTAATAAAGGCAGTCCGAGATCATCTCGAAGTTTTATTAGTAAAGCCCATGATAAGGATTTGTGACAAAGTATATATGGCAAGCCTATGATACAGTCGCGGTAAAGTCGCTACATAGCGACGAGCAATATTCGACGACGACGGACGACAATAAGTCTGTGCGTCTGTCGGCTAGCAGGGTTTCGCGTCGATGAAATCGATCGAAAGAAGCAGCAAGATGTGTACCGCATCATAATCCAACGACGTCGCACCGCACTATATCACCGCGCGATAGCACCGATTCGCCCGCATAATTGCGGATCGTTATCTGCGACGTATTATGAATTAGTATGCATAATTGCATATATACGTCGATCGAGCAAGCAGTATAGCTGCGGTAGCAAGATTTCAATTCTATTTCTCACTTACAAGAAACGGTTTTGGCGAAATGTTTGATATGGATTTTTTGGTGCGATCGTCGATTATACGACAGCACCTTTTCAACTTAGCTGACATCTAGACATTTAGCTTGAACACTGAAAGAACTTCCGCAAGACTTATTCTCCATGACGCACGGAAATTAAGCACACCGTAGATTTCAACTGTCATCAATATTAGCACAACGTTCCGAATGTTCGATCAGATAGACTTAATCGAAATATAGTTTCTGAAATTTGTACTTTTTCCGTCTCGTTTTCAGATAAGCCTACGATAAGCGGCAACGTACATTTTCTTCGCTGTCTGACCAGTGCGTGCCGAGGTGCTAAACTATTTACATGTCTGTCGACGTCTTATTTGTACAGATGTAGCTCTTGTCGGCAAAAAGCTGGGGAGAAGAGTAGAAGACACACTTATCAGTCGCAGAATGTATCCTTCGAGCAAATTATGGACTGAAGAAATATAGTATTAGATAATTTTGCAGATGCGCTCTAGTGCGACTCTACAAAAACATTTTATATTGAAATGGATGTGCAGTTTTTGGCTGGCGATGTCGTCCAACGTAGTTTATACAGAATCAAAGAAGCGCCGCCACCACTTGATGCAGTGGTCAGTAAATGATCAGTTGACTTGGTCAGTCACAATGTGAAGCATGCTGGCCGGCGCTTTCTCAGTGCTACAACGCGTACGGAGGCGTTGACGTCATCGGTCAGCGCGGCGCACGTCACCTAGCGATTGATGGTCGTATTGCGGCCCAACGACCGACCGAGGGCATAGGTACTTCCGGGCCGGTCTGTGATAGCAAGGAGCTGGCGCCGCACTGTCGACGGTCCCCACAGCTGCGTCCGCCTACCCGGTACCACCACCACCACCGACCGTCTTCTGGTCCGACGACGCCGAAGGCAACGTATCCTGGTCGCCAGGGACCCAGAGCCAGGCCGCCACCGCTAGTCCCGCCGGGAACAACTTTCTGGCCCGTCAAGACTTCCTCGTGTAGATTTCTTCTCGCCTGATGTAGACTCCTGCAGCTGACGTCACGCCGCTGCGCCCTGAGTTTTTGCGCTCATTAATCAAATCAGGGCATCCTTCTCCAACATCTTTGACTGCATCATCATCATCATCAGCAGCAGCAGCAGCAGCAGCAGCTTAGTTCTAATCACGTCATTCGACCGACTGACTTGGCCGTTCGTTTCTCAAGGCAGACGCGTGCTTCATCACTTTGAAGTGAAATCAGCGCCGTGCATGTTGCGGCTAGATTACGCCAACTTGCTGATGCCGGCAAAAGGACAGCGACGCTCTGCGGCCATCAACTTCTGCTTTCAGATCTAAGATCCGTTCTTTGAATACAACAACAATATTTTTTAAAAACCTTTGCTTTTGATGCATACAAGTACAACTAAAATAGACCGAAGCATTGAAGCATTGTAGCCAGACAGCTAATCCCGGGGATAAATTTTCAAACCTGACTGCACGTGTAACGTTTTAACGCGACTAAAGTTCACACACTAAAGTGTAGCCTACATCAATCTATGCCAGACGACTGCCAACAAACAGCCAACAATACGCGTAAAACAGAAAGCTGTTGTCTTGTTGAACTGTCGTATAGCGTCTCCTGACTCTGATGTCGCGATGGAAACTGACCGAAGTTTATATAGCAGGATGTCTGGCAGCATAGTTGCTTTCGTTGTCGTGTTACGTATCTGCGAAGAGGTCAGCTGCATGCTATAGCTTCGGCAAAATGTCACCGCACGTTAAATATTCAACGAACACCACGTTGCGACGACTCGGACCGGAGATTAAGACCAATGACACACTGGTGTAATCGTCAAGACGCTGCAACACGATGCGACACGTTATACAATGCCTGCAAACTACGCCTGCGTTTCGCTGTGTTGTCAACAAGCAAAGATGTCGTGCTTTGTGCACAGATGCGCGGCACCTTCTCGAATTTTTGAAGTTTATTTTTTTTGGTAGGGGCAGTTCACTGGTCCGAAGGAACACTAGTCCGAACAGCACAAGGGTTAAGGAGAGGGTTAGAGTTGAAGTTAGTGATAGGTGCAGAAATACAAATAAATTGCATATTTGGCTTTGGAGGCCCCTGGCTATGGCGAACCGAGTTATAGCCAATTTCGGACTAGCGCCCCTTCTAACGAGTGACCAGTCACCGAAGTGTTGAGCTGAAAATCACCGGTTACACTTGCGCTGTGCAACGCTAAAACGGAGACAAGCAGAGACAGACGGACGTACGGCAAACGCGTAATACAGCCATCTTTTTGCTAAATCCCAGTTTGCCCTTTAAGAACACAACTTCAACGAACTATCAGTGTTGGTTCGGTATACAAAACAGGTTACCGCGTGTTTGTGATCGCATGCGTAATCAAAATTTCAAGACGGAAAGTAAAAGTTGTTTGTACATTTAACTTAATTAAACGAAAGGATTTTTCTTTCTAATTATGTTGCAAAAAATCAATGCAGTTGTTGCAATGTAGCGCCAAACTTTCTACTAAAAGTGACATTGCGACACCAGAATGATGTCTTCCGTTTAACAATGCCTCGGCAAACGACACTGCGCGACCTAGCTGGTCCAGGCCAAAAGAAACGGATTACTTTTTTCCGTGTGCAATGCACGTAGTTCACGGATTATTCAGGCAGTGCAACCCCACTGTGGCAGCAGCTCTATTGCACCATCAGTTTCAAAAATAAGCCCAGACAAAATGCCTCCCAGTAATGTTGACTAGTATGACATCACTGTTATTTTATTGCAACATGCTGTTTAAAGTCTCTTTTAAAAGTCCAGAACTCTATGGTTCGTCGTTTCTGCACTTTAAGCATGCATTTTTCATCTGTCTGGAGCGACATTTCGATTCCTGTGTGTGTTTTCTGTTGTCGCGTTTCGGCACATCCTTGACGTATTCCTTTAATCATACTCTCTCGACGTCACATTAGTGACGTAGCCAGTCTTATGTCTATACGTAACTGGTGTAGACCTACAGGCATTGTTCTGGCGTATATCTAGTCGCCGACTGTCGGCTGATCTCCGATAAAAGTCGTCGTCACCTGCGTTTTGCCACTTCAAGGACGTGTGTCTTCAGACGAACCTACAGCAGCTATCGAGACAGATGTTTAACGACCGCAGACCGGAAACTGTGGAGCAGCCTTCCACTTCATGCAAGACATTAAGGCTGCTGAAACATTTTTGTTCGAACGTTGAGATTGCGACGCAGTGTGACTAATTGTTAATTTTGCGTCTTTCAAGTTTTCTAACCCACTTACCTACTTACTTACTTGCGTTCATTACGCTGCGAGTGTCGTCTGGCATACAGTATACAAGGTTGTTACAAAGGCTGCCGAGCCTGCTCAGAAGTCGGATCAGTCGCTGGCGAGTTTTCCGTCACAATCTGGCGACGGCGACGACGTTCGTTGCGGCCATTGTCACATTAAAATGTCACCCCATGAAAAATCCGCCCGGGAGAAATAATCACGGATTTGATATGTTTCCCCTTATTAAAATATTGCCGGTGTCACCGGCCCCATGAAAATGTTTGTCCATTATAGGATCGTCTCCTAGAAAAGTCTTCCCCGGCCGACAGTTTACTGGTAAAAATCCGTCCCGCCCGGGCAGCTGCCGGGGGGGCGAATTTCTGCCGGTAAATTGTCAGCCGGCTAGAGACTTTTTTGGAGCGCGATTCTATAACGGGACACCGGGCGTCGACTCGATTACAAATGATTTTCTGGCATCACGAGCGTCATCGATTCTGTTTAGAGACATTCAGTCTGTGACTGTGTGAGGTCCAAGCGTTTCAACTCAAGAGTGACGCTGTAGAGACTGACGCAGTACAGCTGTTTTGTGCTCCGATCACTTTAAGTCAGCAACCTTGCTACCACCATTAGACGCCGCTCAACACACGGTATATTGGCGCGTAAAATCAGCTAAAAATCGTCGTTAATGGGGGAGGGGAGCGTGGTGTTAAAAGTGAAATCGGAACGCCTGGATGTCAGTGGCACACAACAAAATTTTGCGTGACTTTTTCCATGTTTTAATTTGTTTTGAAAGTGTAAATAATACAAAAAGATATTGTAACAAACACACCGACAATTATTGTAAATTTATTTTAGCTGTGAAAACTAAATTACAGAGAGGAAAAGACAAAGAAAAAAACTATGTGCCTTGCCTTATTTTTGCATGGACTAATAAGAAAAAGCAGGAGGAAGACTGGATGAGGTTCCTTACTGGAAAAAATGAAGGACGGCGTTTCATCGCGCCCCGCCCCACCACACACAGCGTCAATGTTGTGACTCCAGTTAACGAGACGACAGGGACCAAGTGATCTGTCAGCATAAAGCTAATTGGCCCAAGTGAATGCAGCGTAGAAGTGGGTCCACTGCTAACAATAAAGTGACATCGATCCACCGACGGTTAAATTAGATAGAACTGTTAAAATAATCGAATTACTAATAGACGAGCGGTGTGCGTAAAATTTCGAGGTCTGCAAAGCCTTGACAGACCATGGCGCAGATCCAGCGTTGCAGTATAACAAATCTTGAAATTTTCAAAGCATGCTTTCAAATTCTTTAAATTCAGGCCCACCCCAAACAACCCCAAGGCTATAATTTGGCTACATCATGCGGCTACGAGCCCTGTTAGTCCAATTTCAGTCAATAGTGGCAATAACTTTGATTTTAAAAAAATATTCATAAACTAATGTTGCAATTAATAAACTGTACAGAAACTGTAGGTGGACAGTCATACCCTGTTTACACGATCGAGCAAACATCGAGCAAACATCAAGCAGACCTGATGGAATCCCGCCCCCTAGCTAAAATGTAGGCCTAGGCTTAGCCCACAGCTGATCACGTGTTATATAGGCCTTCCAACCCGCCCGTCCTTCTAATTAGCATGCTAATTACCATAGCTCGTCGAGCTAGCTCGATGTTTGCTCGATCGTGTAAACGGGGTATCAATGAAATTCTAAGTGTACAAGTTACCTCGTTCAGCGTTGAAGTCAATGATAAGCCTGCCCAACTGCAGCGTCTGTTTTCGTATCATATTGTCTTCTTGTTCGAGCCGTGACAACGCCTGTAACAAACGACATGTCTTTTGTATAGTCATTAGGTCTACACAGCATCTCACATGCACTGCCACCAACTGCAAATTGCTGTGACTATGAGAGTAACGCATTTTTGGCCAACAAGCAAACAGAACGATATACAGTGACAATACTGAACAAGTAATTTGAGAAAAGCTCATGAGACGCGCGAAAGCCTATAGCAGTTCCTGTTCGCAGGTAATCGTAATCTATCTCCATCCATTTCGTCGCAATTCACTCTTTTGCAGCCAAAAATCGCCAAAAAATCGCTTAAAATCAATATTTTTAGGGTTCAAGGTCGTTCAAGGTCATCGATGTTGATAATCCAAAAAGCCTGTCACCAGTGCTTGTTATGATAAGCAGCATGTATGTACCTATCTGCCACCATTTTTACGCTACGCGAGAAAATTGCGGCAAAATAACCACTTTTTAGGAGGGTAGCTCTTTTTGACGCCCGCCTGCGCCGGCTTCCTTGAACCTAAGGGGTCGGGACTTGGACAGCTAAAATCCACGTTGAATGCTGAAAATTTCATACGCAGGTTGTCCTGGTCTATCTCTAGCCATTTCGTCGCAATTCAGTGTTGAAATGTGCGCTGCATCCAAAAATTGCGAAAAATTCACCAAAAACCCCTTTTTGAGGGGTTCAAGGTAGTTCAAGGTCATCGATGTTGTTAAATCTCAAAAGCCTGTCACCAGTGCTTGTTATGATAAGCAGCATGTATGTACCTATCTGCAACCATTTTCACATTATTCGAGCCAATAACGGCAAAATGACGTCTTTTTAAGGGGGTACCCCTCTTCGACGCCCTCGTTCGAGGGGAACCCCTGCACCCAGTGGCACGAAATTTTGTCACGATAAACTAGAGACCTTGGGGCAGTCCACGGTGAAGATTTCGTGATCCTAGCTTGCACCGTTTTGATATAGCTCACGAGTGTGACGGACGGACAGACGGACGGACAGACAGACGGACGCCCAGACGATGGCAAAGACGCGCGAAGCATTCTGCTTTCGCGCGTAAAAAGTAAGCCCAAAACAGACGAAATAGCGAAACTACAAAATCAGTACAAATTTTTAAAATTCTAAGAATATGCACATTGCACATCTACAAAGAATAGATAAAATAAGAAAAAAAATAAAATCGGCTACTCAAAAAAAGTTTCAAATAACGACCAAATAAATCCTAAACTATTAAATTAACGCACGTGTTATTAGAGTTAAAATATCTTTTAAATCTGAGGAATAAAACCGGGCTGCGGCATACACACGGACAACTAAGTTTTTGCGTAATTTTTTAAAAATCATCACTTTTTGCTGCTGTCGAAATATGACAGAAATCAGCAACAACCGCGTGGCGTCATTTGTTTCGAGGCGCTGTTTCTTGTAAGCTGTCAGCGAGGAAGACGTCTGCGTCAACCGTGCACTACTGACACAGCTGATCGGCACTCTATGGCCTACTGTACGTCGTCGGTGGTCAGCGGCAACAACATGGGTGGTCCCTCGATACGCTACGCCACCCGGCATCGTCGACGAAACTTTGTCAATATCATCGTGTCAGTCAGTAAAAAGCTGCAATGACAGGCAGGCTATTACGTCGCTTCCACTCATTCACTGCACTGATGGCTGGCCGACATGATTACGCGTCAAAGTAGCACCGGCGTAGTTCTAAAAACAACTGGGGTAGGGAAGAGGAACTTGCGGTGGCGTATAAAGACTTTAATACTAATTTTTTGCATGTTTATGCTTGGTTTTGAAACAATAAAATAATTACAACCTTTCTAAAATTGTTACAAATTTGTAGTTTTCTCAGATATAATGACTACTGTAAAACAAGAAGCCCAGCTGTCACTGGGATAGTCGACCGTACTGGTAGTCAATAGGTCATCTAAGGTCAATAATTTTTATTTCATTTGAAACGGCGTATGTCACTTCCTATTAGTGATTAATAGTAACTTAGGCCTTATCTCTCACCGTTTCCGAGATATGGCCAGTTTTCTGTTGAAAACGCACATTTTTCTACCTAACCTCCTCCATTCAACCCCCAATTTGAAAATGTTCCCCTTGCAGTAGATGACTAAAATTTTGCATGCCCGAGTTTAAGACACAGGGTTAATTATTCGTGCAAAAAGTTTTTCCCTACGACCCATCTTTTAACTAGGGTACATCCGTTACAGACGGACAGACGGATGGACAAACAAACAGACGGAAGACAACCATGCCAATAGCTTGACAGTTACTTAAGTACGATCGACTCATGAAGTTATAGACAAAGTTAAATAGCTGGAAAACTCTTTCCATCCCTGGAAAAAGTAAACATGCCGTTTCTCCGTATCTTCCTCCCACTACATTTTTGTCTAATTGTAGACGAGCATGCATCATTGTCAATCGTCGACAAAAGTCCAGCACCAGCAATTTAATTTTTGTTCTGTATGTTTTTCTGTGCATGTATTGCACACATAATTATATCAGCTTTGATGGGCCTGTGCCCTTTCTGGCAGCCTGGTTGCTTTTCCCAAATAAATATTGTAATCATTGTAAAAGGGCAAAAAAGATTAAGCAGAAGGTCATTGATGGGCGCCTGCGGGCGGCATTTTCGCGCCAACGTGTAACATTATAGACTGTTTCACAGGGTTTTCGGCGCGAACCGATGGATCGAGCTGGCTTTTATCGGACATCACCTCTGCAGCATAATCGTTCTCTGCGGTCTTCACGCAGCGTCTCAAAACTTTCCTGATTGCTCCCTGGCTCATATCCGAACCTAATCGTCTGACACTTTACTGACGTGGTCCCAAAAATAATGTTCGTTGTTAAAGCTACGTGCTACGACCATGACGATGAAAGGTCAAGTGTATAGGTCGACAGTCAAAGGCGTCATTTTCGTTGCAACGTCTAGCCTAACATTCAAAATCGCTCGCTTTTACTGCAAGTGAAAGCATTCTCCCCTTTAGTAGCAGTAGCAGCGACATCATATCTAGATGCTGTGTATCAAATCGGGTACCAACTGACCAAACAGTGGCCGTCAATAGAGGACTCGGTGGACTGATGGTGATGCGCAACAGCCGCAACATTTGTCTTAGCATCAGCAATTACAGCGCCCCGCTCAGACAGCATATGCATTCCCTGCACATTCAAAACCCTCATTCTGTAACAGCACAGCGATTAAACGACAAAGAAATCCAACATTCTGTCACAATCCGGACAGCGAGCATATGCATTCCAGCAGACTGAGACTTTGGCGCCAGGCGACGGTGAGGCGAGGTTACTGTGATGGATGGGACGGCGACGGCCGCGAACATCTTTTATGCCGCCTCACAGATACGTACCAGACTACCAGTAAGCTGTGACCATGACGCCAATAGGCCCTACGAGCGTCGGGCGACCAGTCGTCAGGACCAGCAGACTTCTAGCTCGCTGGGACTGCATCTGTCAGTTCTCGACGTCGAGTCAGCCATTTATTCAGTCAGCCGCCATTCTCCACTGACAATGACTGTGAACTGTGAAAAACAACAAGACGATGTGCAAACGAACAAGGTGTCTGTCTAGACTAGAAGTCTTCCATCATCATCACCGAGACTTCTGGACGCAAAAAAAATTTAGTCTTGTTATACTACGACGCTACAAATATCGTGCACTGCAGAATCTTGCTAGAAGTTATGTGCACTGTACTAAAATACTAAACTTGAAGGGCATTCGAAGAGCGCAAACCTCTGCTAAAGCTATGACAATTTTTTCCGTGTGTTCGCTGCAGTGGCAATGGTAACCTTCCTAGAAAATTTCAGCCAATTCCGTTTATATAGGGACCTAATTTTGTTTCCGTAATCCTGCTGACAAGCATACAGGTTAATAAACAAGTAAACGCCTGGTATCATATAACTTTCTTGGCTGATGTAACCAGCAAATTTAGTCAAAATACTGCTTAAATAATACAGAACTTTTGCGACTGCTGCAATTCATCTGACAAAAATCTTTTCCGAAAGAGTAACGTAAATTCTGGCCGTTTAATTGCTTTACATGTGAAGTTAATACGGTTCAACAACGACAAAATTGAATATGAAAAGTTTTAGACTACTAAAAGTATCGACAAATAATGAATTCCGAATGTTCCGCTTATTGTGTTGGGAGTCTATTGTGACAGGCCAAAAACAGTACACGAGAAAAAGACATAATTATGTGAGGTCAACGGGTCTATTGTGTGGACATATGGAGCCATATGTCAGACATAGGGCGGTGATTTTATAAACTGGCTAAAAGTGTATTTTGACACAGTACTTGATGTTTTGTAGGCCAGATGACAGACTGTGTGGAATTTTCCTAGTCGATGTACAGGCATGTGGTCAAGGGGCAGAGACATGACCAAGCCTCGGCCCTTGGTCAGGCCACACATTCCACACGGTCTGCTGGCTCAACCGACCTTGTCCTATTGTGTGGCCATATGGAGACATATGGCCGCTTATTGTGTTGGGGGTCTATTGTGACAGGCCAAAAAACAGTACGCGACAAAAAGACATATGTGAGGTCAACGGGTCTATTGTGTTGACACATGGCGTGTCAAAGACACATGGCGGGGCCAAAGTACTGAAGCAGGATGCCCACTAGACTACTACTTTTGTCATAATAGGTTCATAAATCAGATGTTCCGCAGTGACCCATGTCGTTTATCTGTCTGCGGCGCCTCATTATCATCATCAGTAGCAGCAGTAGCAGCAGCATGGAATGGACGGCCGCACTTCCAATTAGATGGTCACACACATTCTGTCAATCTGCCGTGGCTTTACCACGATGTTGTCTCGTGTCCATCGGACGCGGCGAATGTCCGGCAAACTCATGCGCGACATAGTGCCCCTGTGACGTGACAAAACCCGTTCAATACTGAAACGAGTGATTTGTCATAGCCGGAGTATATTGGATGGGTTATTTTTCCTCAAGAGTTTTATCGTAGGGTTTTTCTGTCATAGGAAAGATCCTTGGTCGCTCAGTGGTGTAACGGTGGAGCATCGGAATTTGGATCAGGAGGTCGTGGATACGACTTCCGGTTGTATCACTATCAAGTGGTTACCACTTGGATGGGAGGCTGTCTGCAGACTGGTAAACTATCTCGGTATATGGTCAACACGAACGTCAATTCTGCCTTTCCTCTGTCCGGGGTAGGTAAATCGAGTACTGGCCTATCAGGCTGGAGTTAAAATGGGGAGCGTTCACCTGTGTCGGGTGGCAGCTAACAGTGTTTGGTCCCGTATGGCAGGTGACGCTCCGTCAATTGTCACGCGTTTTCTATTTTCTATTAAGAGCTTCAAACCACCTTTACCTTTACCTTTTACTTTGCTGTCGCAGAGGCAGTGGGTTATGTAGACGCGGGAGACGATTGTCGTGAGGTTTGCGTTACATTCAGTGCAGTCACCCGAGGACGACGACGACGACGACAGGGCCAGACGCCCGCCCTACTACTCACCCCACACAGATATGAGACACGCGTCCGTCCTCCATAAGTCGCTGATTAAATTACGCCGCGCGCCGACGATGTACTCAATCCGTCCGTGTGTGCGGACGCACGTCGCGAAACAACAAATCGTTACGAACAGAGACTTAGATGAGCCGCATCTGTGGGTTCAGTTTCCTTTCCACCGACCTCTTTTTTCCTAACATATCCCCTTTTCCCTTTCCAATCTGATTCGTTTTTTCTCCCCCCTTATCGTCTCCTCCAGCTGGTAGCAGAGAGTTTAAGGTGTGTTCTTCTAGCGGGCCTTATATATAAGTCCAACCGCCAAATAGTTTCCGGTGCACTGTGAGCTAAAACGGGCATACTAATGCTTCAATACAGAGACTATACTCTCTGTGGTGTTGGAAAAACAATTTGCGGGGTCAGATGCCATATGGATTTTTTTTTATTTAACGGTAAATAGTCTCGAACGCACTCTGTGTGCCAGTAGAACAAGAAGTAGGCAGGCCTATATAAATATCTTTTTGGGCTGAGTCGTTAGAACAATGCAATTTCATCCATCTAGTTCGGTACAGACAGAGAGGCTATGTACAGTGTGAGTCAAAAAAATTTACTCCCTAAAGTTTTCAAAACTTTTTTTCAGAAATTAAAAATTTTAAAGCTAGATTTTACACCGATATTCGTCGTTAAAATTTATGCCAGACTATAAAGTTTCGTTTAATTATTGTGAAATTTGATGAAGTTATGCCATATTATGCGTGCTCACTCAGAGATTCTTTTATATTTTCACAACACATTTACCACAAAACACAAACTTATGGTATTTGAGAACAAAGAAATAGTTAAAAAGCACAAATTGCCGGGATATTATAGTTACAAAAGTTAAGCATATTTAATAAAATATTTTTTTCTAAAAAGTTTATATATGATGTTCAAAATGTTTACCACCAACCAAAGCATTTAGATGATATTGCGAAAGTCTGCGGCAAGTCATCCCGTATCTGCTGCAGCGCACCTTTTAGCTCAAACAATGGTCTTGGCTTTAAGTTAAGTTTGTAAAATGTTTGCAGCATTGCACCCCGCACATAAATAGTTATGTAGTTAAAAATAGTGAATTTGACAGTCATTCATACTTTACAATGAAGTCCGTACAATGAGGTTTTAAGTGACAAAAAGCCTAGCTATCGCTAGGAAAAGCCGACCATACCACCCACGTCAAAAAAACCCAACGTCCGAATTCCAGTCATGGAGAGAAAGCGATTTGTCAGAGGTGAGACAGTTCCATGCATGCTATGTTAACGAAACGCTGTCTCGAAAGCTACAATAAACGCTAGTATAACAGACATCGCACGTGGTCATTTCGCCGGGTGATATAAACAGTTACAGAGTACATGTTACAGAGTAAATGAACAAAGAAAATATCGACGCAGGTTTTGCAAATATTTTTCACAATAAAAACGCCTTGTCCAAAAAAGACACGCTACAGCCTATACAGTTCGTGTTGCAGTACTAACCTTTAAGGTCATTCAAGGTGAATGATTTTCATGTCATTTAAAAGCCAATATGCGACTTTCTACTAGTAATTAATAATAACCTAGGCCATATCTCCCACCGTTTCCGAGATACGGCCACTTATAGCTTTAAACGTTCCATTCAAAATTGCGGCCAAACCGCTGCAAATGGACACATGGTTACTATTGACAGCCTATAAGGAAGTCGCCAGTGCCCTATCTGATAGTACCATCGCAGACCCCCTACGACTTACCGCTTAGCCACAATACCGCACAACTGGCATTTCATAGTGCGTTATTGCCCTTCAAGATCATCCAAGGCCAATGATTTATACGTCATTTAAAAGCCAGTATGCGACTTCCTGTTAGTGATCAATAGCAATCTGGGCCCTATCTTGCACTGTTTAGCCAGAATACATCCGTGACGGACAGAGGGACAGACAGACGACGACAATCATGACAACAGTTCGACCGTTACTAAAGTACGGTCGGCTAAAAATGAAAAATTATTTGGGTGAACGTGCTTATATAGTATGGTATAACTTCGTCAAATTTAAGAGTAATTGAACGAAACTTTGTAATTTGGGGTGCATTTGAACTGCGAACATGCACCCAGCAGATCTGCTACAACGGGCAGGTGTCGGCAGTCGTCGAGCTGCTCTTCGGCGTTCCACAAGGCTCTGTCCTCGGCCCGTTGCTGTTTCTGTTGTACACCGCTGAGTTGTTCGACATCATCTCGAGTGCGGGACTCGTCGGACACTTGTACGCCGACGACACACTGGTGTACATCAGTGCTTCAGCCGCATCCGCGTCGGTTTCAACGCAACGTTTCATCGCCTGTGTTGAACGCATCGATGCCTGGATGCGTAGCAACAGGCTGAGGATGAACACCGACAAGACACAGCTTGTGTGGCTTGGAACACGACAGCAGCTTGCCAAGTTGACCACTACCGGGCTACCATTACTGTCTGCCCTCATCAAGCCGTCGTCCGCAGTGCTCGACCTTGGCGTAAACATTGACGGCCAGTTCACCATGGCCGACTACGTCGCCGCATTACGCCGGTCGTGCCTGTTTCAGCTACGCCAGCTACGGATGGTCAGATCTTCCCTGATTTTGGAGGCTGCGAAGACACTGGTGCACGCATTCGTCAGCAGTCGTCTCAATTACTGCAACAGTCTGCTGTACGGGATCGGTGACGGCCTGCTGACGAAACTGCAGACTCTCCAGAATGCAGCAGCGCGTGTCGTGACCGGAACTAGGAAGTTCGACCACATCACTCCACTGCGTCAACTTCACTGGCTTCCGGTCCGCCAGCGAATCACCTTCAAGCTAGTGATGATCACCTTCAAGTGCCTCCATGGTCTGGCGCCGTCATACTTGGGAGATGTGTGCACCCTGGTCTCGTCTGTCGTCGGCAGGTGGCAGCTGCGGTCGGCAAACAGCGGGGCACTCGTCGTGCCGCGCACAAGGACCACGATCGGTCGGAGAGACTTTGCCGTGTCTGGCCCGGCCACATGGAACAGCCTCCCCGTCGACCTGCGGACTTCATCACTGTCCAGAGATACATTTGCAAAAAAAACCTCAAAACTCATTTATTTGGCTGCGAGCGCTCTTGAGGTCTTCTCTAATTGGGCGCTATACAAATTGACATATTCGTTCATTCATTTATTCATTCATGCGTTTAAAATATGGCTTGAAAATTTTTAGTCTGTGAAAACACAAACACTTTGGGGGGGGTAAAATTTTCTGACTCACACTGTAGGGCGGCGATTATCTCCTGTCTTGCTGCTGACACGCAGTGCCACGCAATTGTCGTACCAGTTGCCAGCCAGCAGAGAGCCGTCCGTCTGTCTGCTGATCCACCATTCGTATTCATTAAACGCCGTGCGCGTGCGTGCTACTGGGCAGCATGCGATACGCCCGACCGCTAGGCCTATAGGCCTGCACGAACCTGTCCCAAGAAACGTGAACCGGGCTGGTGGATGAGTTGGCAGACGGACGGACGTTATTAATTTTTCTCCGAACGGTCACAGATATGCGGGCGGACGACGACACAGACGTCGTAACGACCGACCGACATATTCCAGATAGGCGCCGGTGCCACATTAATGTCTCCCCCATAAAAAATCCGCCTGCGAGATATTATCACGCATTTGATATGTTTTCCCCCTTATTAAAATATCGCCTGCCCATAAAGTCTCCCCTATAACGAAAAGTCTTCCCACGACAGACAATTTACCGGTGAAAAGCCATCCCGCCCTGGCGGCTGCCGGGCGGGGCTGATTTTTGCCGGGAAATTGTTGGCCGAGGGAGACTTTTCACATGGGGGCGATCCTATAATGGGACACCGGCACGGTCTGCGATGTGTTGGCTGGCTGGCTCGGCGTGTGGTCTGTGGATGATACGGTGCGTGACGACCAGACAGACAGACAGACAGACAGTCGCCGATCACGTGGCCGGTAAATTGTCTTATTTCCAAGCTGCTACAGCACGGGCGCCGCAGTCGCCGTCGTCGTCGTCATAGCGTTCGATCAACGCCGTCGCGTTTCGCATCACGATATAAACTCAACCCCATAAATTGTCTCCCCATAGTTACCTTACAATCTCCCACCAAAAAAAACACTCGCCCAGCTAGACGTCATGTCATTACATTTGTTGTTAGAAAAATACTGACGTGCTCTGCTGCTGCCAACTATGTCACAAGCAAGTCAACTGCGCTACATAACAGTTTCGTGTTGTAGCATACTGCAAGGTATGGAAACATCACAGGCTTAGGGGTTTAGTCGTACGGGGTTTTGTTATAGATGGAGTTTGTCGCTACGGGTTGCAGTTTTGTTGCCGTTGTGCTTAAGGATGAGTATTTGTCATATTTCTAACGAGAAAGTCTCCGGTCAAAAGCATCTCATTTCTTGATTTTTTTGCTGAGTGTAACACTCAAAAAACTATGAATATCGGTCAACGTTTGGCAGAGATAAAAAACACCAGAGTTCGACGTCTTGTTTTTCATGGCTCGTGGAGTAGTTTTGCTTAACAAATGTTATATGTTACATTATCGTTACATATAAC